>VFQN01000221.1_pt1 | contig 118532 bp, 133 predicted proteins | sample 3512371 | NCBI WGS metagenome assembly VFQN01 (sample SAMN10412370, study PRJNA504923) | tailings metagenome | isolation source: Replicate 2 from Balatoc abandoned mine | place: Philippines: Itogon, Benguet | collected 2017-08-28 | reverse complement strand
CCCCCGCTCGAGGGCACGGCGGGCGTCCTCGTTGAACTTGATGAGCTTCGGCATCTCTGGCCGTTTCTCCTTCGCGTCGAACCGACTGTCGTTGGGACCGCGGCTACTTCTTCTTGGCCGCGGCCTTGCGGGAGGAGGCGCGCTTGGTGGGCGCCTTCGCCTCCGGGGCGACGCGCGCGAGGATGTCGTGCTCCGAGAGGATCAGGACGTCCTCGCCCTCGAGCTTCACCTCGGTGCCGCCGTACTTCGAGTAGATCACCTCGTCGCCGTCGGACACCTCGAGCGCGACGCGCTCGCCGTCCACCCAGCGACCCTCGCCGACGGCGAGGACGATCCCCCGCTGCGGCTTCTCCTGAGCCGTGTCGGGCAGCACGATGCCGCTCGCGGTGACCTCTTCCAGGTCCACGGCCTTGACGATCACGCGATCGCCCAGGGGCTTCAGGTTCATCGGCCCTCCCGGGTCGAGTAGTGGCACTCCCGCGCGGCCCCCTGGTCCCCCTCGGGGCCGCGTCTGGCACTCACGGGACAAGAGTGCCAGGTCAGGTTACCGATCGGTCCGCGCGCCCGCCAGCGCCGCGCGCCGATGCGACGCGGGGCGGCGGCGGCGGTCCGCGGCGCCCGGCGGGGCGCTCAGGCGGCCGGCAGGGCGGCGAGGGCCGCGGCCGGCTCGCCGCGGGCGAAGACCCACCACATGTAGAAGCCGTCGCGGCTGTCGGAGGTGATCGCCAGGGCCGGCGCGGGCGGTGCCGGGGGGTCGGCGGCGAAGAGGCGGCCCGCCACGTCCTGGGGGTCGGCCGCGAGGCCCCAGGCCGCCAGGGCGGCCGCGACGGCCTCGGGCGGCGTGCCCGCCCCCCCGTCGAACCGCGCGCCGCACCCCGGGCAGGCCCCGGGCGCGGGCTCCGCGCCGTCCACGACGACGGCCCCGTCGAACGGGCAGACCAGGCGCACGGCCGCCACGCCTACAGCACGACCGGGAGGACCAGCGACAGCGCCGCCACCGCCACCACCCCGATGGCGCCGGCCGGCGCGCCGCGCGCGCCGCGCAGCCGCCAGACCGCGATCGCCACCAGGCAGCCGGCCACCGCGGCCAGGACGATCAGGATCACCTGCGCCGGCACGAGCAGGTCGCGCGACAGGCCGACTCCCGCCAGGACCGCGGTCAGCCCGCAGCCGAGGGGGATCGACTCGATGCCGTCGGGATCGAGTCGCCGCAGCCGCAGCGCCTCGTCGCCCAGCCAGAGGCCCACCAGGACGTTCCAGGCCCCGAGGATGAGCGTCGTCGTGGCGCGCCCGTCCGCGTCCTGCGAGTACCAGTCGCCCACCAGCCACGCGCCCACGACCAGCGCCACCGCCGCGAGGCCCGCGAGGGCGGGCCAGGCGAAGGTCATCGCGTCCTTCTGGGCGGGCTCGAGCCGTGACGTGGGCGGGATCTCGACGGGCGCGGGCGCCACGACCCGCCCGGCGGCCGCGAGGCGCCGCACCACCAGCAGCCCCACCGCGAACACGACGACGCCGACCGCGACGCCGATCACCAGGGAGGGCAGCGCCGCGTCGGACGGGTTCGAGCCCGTCACGCGCATCACGTTGTAGACGACGAACCACCCCGCCAGGGCGCAGCCCACCAGCCAGGAGAGCAGGCGCGAGATCGGGGGGCCCGCCGTGCCGCCCGCCGTCACGGCCGCACCAGCCGGCCGCCGTCCACCACCAGCGTGTGACCCGTCACGTAGTCCGCCTCCAGGAGATAGCGGAGCGCGCCCGCCACGTCGTCGGGGGACCCTATCCGGTCGAGCACGGTCTTCCCCCGGGCCCGGCGCACGGCGTCCTCGGACGCCCCGTCGGGCATCAGGACGGTGCCCGGGGCGATGGCGTTGACGGTGACCGCGGGCGCGAGCTCCTGGGCCAGGCTGCGGGTCAGCATCACCACGCCGGCCTTGGCCACCGAGTGGGCCACGAAGCGCGGCCAGGGCTCCAGGCCCGCCACGTCGGCGATGTTCACGATGCGCCCGAAGCCGCGCTCCGCCATGCCCGGCGCGACGGCCTGCGCGAGCAGGAACGGGGCCTTCAGGTTGACGGCGAGGGCGAGGTCCACCTGCTCCTCGGTGGTCTCGTGGAAGGGCGCCGCCAGGAAGTTCGCGGCCGAGTTGACCAGCACGTCGATCCCGCCCCCGAGGGCCGCCTCCGCGTGGCCGACGCACCCCCGGCACCCGTCGCCGCCGGAGAGGTCGGCCTGCACCACGGCCGCCGTGACGCCGTGCGCGCGGCAGTCGGCCGCGGTCTCCTCGGCCTGGTCGGCCGAGGCGCGGTGGTGGACCGCCACGTCGAGCCCCATCGCCGCCAGCTCGAGCGCCAGGCGGCGTCCCACCCGCATGGACCCGCCGGTCACCAGGGCGCGCCGGCCGGACAGGGTCGACCGGCTCACGGCCGTGGCAGCAGCGCCGCCATCCGGCGCGCCGCGCGCCCCCGGTGCGAGATCGCGGCCTTCTCCTCGCGTGTCATCTCGGCCATGGAGCGCTCCTCGCCCACGGGCACGAACACCGGGTCGTAGCCGAAGCCGCCCGCGCCGCGCATCGCCGGGGCGATGTCGCCGGGGCAGGTGCCGCACGACACAAGCACGTCGCCGCCCGGTGCCAGCCCCACCAGCACGCACACGAACGCGGCGCCCCGCTCCTCGACGCCCTCCAGCTCGTCGAGCAGGCGGCGGCAGTTGTCGGCGTAGGTGGCGTCCGGTCCGGCGTAGCGGGCACTGAAGACCCCGGGGCGGCCGCCGAGCGCGTGCACCGCGAGGCCGGTGTCGTCGGCGACCACGATGGCGTCGTCGCCCACGGCGTCGCGCAGCGCGGCGGCCTTGATCCAGGCGTTCTGCAGCAGCGTGACGCCGGTCTCCTCGGGGTCGAAGCCGTCGGGCGCCGCCTCGACGGGCATCGGCGCGAACAGCTCGCGCAGCTCGGCCACCTTGTCCTGGTTGCCGGTGGCGAGGACGACCCTCACGCCACCGCCGCCATCTGGGCCGCGGTCAGGGCGCGCGCGCCCCCCTCGGCGAGGTCGAGGAGCGCGTCCAGCTCGGGGCGCGAGAAGGTCGCCCCCTCGGCGGTCGCCTGCACCTCGACCAGGCGACCCGACCCGGTCATGACCACGTTCATGTCCGACTCGGCGCGCGAGTCCTCGACGTAGGCGAGGTCGAGGAGCGCCCGCCCGTCGACCATCCCCACGCTGACCGCCGCCAGCGAGTCGCGCAGCGGCAGCGCCTCCAGCGCGCCCCGCGCCACCAGCCCGTCGAGCGCCAGCCGCAGCGCCACCCAGGCGCCGCAGATCGAGGCGCAGCGCGTCCCCCCGTCCGCCTGGAGCACGTCGCAGTCGAGCCAGACCGTGCGCTCGCCGAGCGCCTCCATGTCGACCACCGCGCGCAGCGAGCGGCCGATCAGCCGCTGGATCTCGGTGGTGCGGCCGTCCAGCTTGCCGCGCGAGATGTCACGGGCCTTCCGCGAGCCGGTGGAGGCCGGGAGCATCCCGTACTCGGCGGTCACCCACCCCGCGCCGCGGCCGCGCATCCAGGCCGGCACGCCCTCGTCGACCGACGCCGTGCAGATGACCCGCGTCGTGCCGACGGAGATCAGCGCGCTGCCGTCGGCGGTCGCCACGAAACCCGGGATGATCTCGACCGGGCGGAGCTCGTCGGGGCGTCGTCCGTCGCTCCGCATCCCCGGCAGCTTAGTGGCTCCGCCCACGGGGGTAGGGTTGGCGGGTGCCCGACACGCCCGCCGACCTCGCCCGCCTGCTGCTGGAGGCCGAGCACGCCGTGGTGCTGACGGGGGCCGGCGTCTCGACCGAGAGCGGCATCCCCGACTTCCGCTCCGCCGGCGGCATCTGGGAGGAGAACGACCCGATGGAGGTCGGCTCGATGGCCACCTTCGTCACCCAGCCGGAGCGCTTCTGGCGCTTCCACCGCCCGCGCATGGACATGCTGACGAGCGTCGACCCCAACCCGGCCCACGAGGCGATCGCCGAGCTGGAGCGCCGCGGCCTGGTGCAGGCGGTCATCACCCAGAACATCGACCGCCTCCACGCCCGGGCGGGCACGCAGGAGCTGATCGAGGTGCACGGATCGCTCGACCGCGGGCTGTGCCTGCGCTGCGGCGCCGCGATCAGCGGGGACGAGCTGAAGGCCCGCGCCGACGACGCCGAGGACGGGGTGCCGCGGTGCGGCTGCGGCTTCCAGCTCAAGAGCGGGGTGGTGCTGTTCGGCGAGCCCCTGCCCGCCGAGCCGATCGAGGCGGCGTTCGACCACGCCGGGCGCGCCGACGTGATGCTGGTCGTCGGCTCGTCGCTGCTCGTGGCGCCCGTGAGCCACCTGCCGGGCGTCGTCTGCGACAGCGGGGGCCGCCTGGCGATCCTCACCGAGAGCGAGACGCCGTACGACCACCGCGCGTCGGTGCGCCTGCACGGCCGCGCGGGCGTGCAGCTCGTCGAGGTCCTCGAGGCGATCGACGCCATGGACGTCCATTGATCGTCGACCTGAGCGGGCGCATCGCGCTCGTCACGGGGTCCACCGCGGGGATCGGCTTCGCGATCGCCGCGGGCCTGGCGCAGGCCGGGGCGGAGGTCGTCGTCAACGGGCGCGACCAGGAGCGCAGCGAGGCCGTCGCCCGGGTGATCGGCGGACGGCACGGGGTCGCCGTCGCGCCGCGGGGCGTCGGGGCCGACGTCGGCACGGCGGAGGGCTGCGCCGGCCTGGTCGAGGCCGTCCCGCGGGTGGACGTGCTGGTCAACAACGCCGGCGTCTTCACCCCCGCACCGGTGTTCGAGATCCCCGACGAGGAGTGGGAGCGCCACATCGCCGTCAACGTGATGTCGGGCGTGCGCCTCGCCCGCGCCTACGTCCCCGGGATGGTCGAGCGCGGCTGGGGACGGGTCGTCTTCGTCTCGAGCGAGTCGGCCGTGCAGATCCCGGGCGAGATGGTCCACTACGGGATGACCAAGACCGCCCAGCTCGCCGTGGCCCGCGGCCTCGCCGAGTCGGTGCCGGGGAGCGGCGTGACGGTCAACAGCGTGCTGCCCGGCCCCACCATGACCGAGGGGCTGCGGGCGATGCTCGATCCCGAGGGCATCCTCGACGAGGAGGGGCTCGCCGAGGCGGGCCGGCGCTTCGTCGCCGAGAACCGCCCCACCTCGCTGCTCGGCCGGCCCTCGACGCCGGACGAGGTGGCCTCGATGGTCGTCTACCTCGCCTCCGAGCAGGCCGCGGCGACCACGGGCGCGGCGCTGCGCGTCGACGGGGGGGTCGTCCGGAGCGTCCTGTGAGGGACGCGCCGCGCATCCGCCCGGCGCGCGACGACGACGCGACGGCGATCGCGGCGCTCCACCGCCGCTCGATCGAGGAGCTCGGCGGGCGCCACTACTCCCCGGCCCAGGTGGCGGCGTGGGCCGCGCGCAGCCCCTCGGCCGAGGACGTGCGGCGGCGCAACCGCGACGGCCGCACGGCCCTCGTCGCCGTCGACGCCGGCGACCGGCCGGTCGCGTTCGGGGACGTGGAGCCCGACGGCCACATCGCGTTCCTGTTCTGCGCGCCCGAGGCCGTGGGCCGCGGGGTCGCCGGGGCGCTCTGCGAGCGGCTGGAGGAGGTCGCCCGGGGACACGGCGCCACGGCCCTGCGCGTCGAGGCGAGCGCGGCCGCCCGCGGGCTGTTCCTGCGCCGCGGCTTCCGCGACGAGGGCCGGCGCGACCTCGACCTCGGCGGGGTCGCGATCCACAACCACGCGATGCGCAAGGACCTCTGAGCGGGGCGCTACGCGGCCCGCCAGAGCGCCGACTGGCCGAGCGGCTCGCGCACCGCGCGCCCCGCGGCCACCAGGCCGAGCAGCGCGTCCTCGGCGGCGCGGGGGTCGGCGTCGTCGTTGCCCTCCACCATGAGCTGGGCCACCTCGCGGGTGACGAGGCCACCCGGGAAGTGCGCGAGCAGGGCGGCCGGGTCGCGCGGCGCGGGCCGGCGCGGCAGGGCCGGGTCGAGGTTGGCGATCAGGACGTCGTAGGCCTCGACCGGTTGCCAGCCCCCGGCCACCAGCCGGGTGCCGCCCGCCTCGAGCACCAGCGACGGCGCGGTGAACCGCACCGGCCCGTCGGTGGCGGCCGTCTTGCCCTGGAGCTCGGCCGGCGAGCCCGCGGCCGAGCGCGCCTCGGCGCGCTGCGCCTGGTAGGCGGCCTCCACCTCCGGGTCCTCGGCCACCCGGGCCATGATGGCCGCGCCGTCCATCCCCGCGGCGTCGAGCGCCGCCGCCACGGACGCGTCGTCGTCGAGCAGGAGCGGCGTCGTGAAGTTCGCGATCTGGAGGGCGCGGAGCGCGCGCCACTCGCCGCCCGGCGTCGTCATCCCGGCCGCCACGATCGCCCGGCACCCCCGCCCGGTGGCGGCCACGCGGCTCTTCGGCACCAGGCCGAAGGGCATGCCGAACCGGTTGCGGAACGTCGCGTTGCCGCGCAGGTTCCCCTCGACGGTGTACCCGCGGGCGACGTACTGCGCCGCGTCCTCGGTGAGCCCGATCATCACGAGCCTCCACGCGATGCCGCCGCCGTAGCGCCATTCGAGCACCCGCAGGGCGGGCATCGCCGAGTACGCCCAGGGGCATCCCGGGTCGGTGTGCAGCGTCGCGGTGATCGCGGGCACGTGGCCTCCTGGTTCGACTCCGGGGTCGACCGTAGGGGGCGGGACGGGCCCGGCGCCCCGCGGCGACGGGCCCCGCGACCGTCAGCCGGAGACGGCGGGCAGGCGCGCTCCCGGGCGGTGGCGGGACCCCCCGGTGAGGTCCGCGCCGCGCACCGTGCCCCGCGAGCGGGAGAGGAACCCGGAGTCGATGATCGAGCCGATCCTCTCGTCGGCACGGCCCGGCGGCATACGATCAACGCATGGCCCCCTCCACCGCGTTCGTCTACGGCGCCCACCTCCAGGCCTACAACCCGTCCGACGACACCGAGCGCCGCCTGCGCCGCGAGCTCGGCATCGAGCTGCTGGGGGCGTACGGCCTGCTCGACCACCCGGACCTCACGCTGCACGACCCGCGCCCCGCCACCGAGCGGGAGCTGACCGCGGTCCACGCCCCGGCGTACGTCAACGCCGTGCGCCGCTACAGCGCCCAGCCGGTGCTGGCCGCCGCGCCCGAGGGCGCCGTGTTCGGCTTCCACGACGGCGACACCCGCGCCCGGGAGGGCATGCACGAGGCGGCGGCGGGGGCCTGCGGGGCCGCGATCACCGGCGCGATGGAGATCTGGGAGGGCCGCGCCGTGCAGGCGTTCTGCCCGGCGCCCGCGGGGCTCCACCACGCGATGGCCGCGCGGGCGTCCGGCATGTGCATCTACAACGACGCCGCCGTCGCCATCCGCGCGCTGCTCGACCACGGGGCGGACCGGGTCGCCTACATCGACGTCGACGCCCACCACGGCAACGGCGTGCAGTGGATCTTCTACGAGGACCCCCGCGTGCTGACGTGCTCGGTGCACGAGAGCGGCCGCTACCTCTACCCGGGAACCGGCGGCGTCGGCGAGCGCGGTGCGGGCGCCGGCGAGGGGACCTCGCTCAACGTGCCCCTGCCCCCCTACGCGGGCGACGGGCCGTACCTGCGCGCGGTGGAGGAGGTCGTCGCGCCCGCCGTGCGCGCCTTCCGCCCCGACGTCGTGGTGATGATGACCGGGGTCGATCCGCACCACACCGACCCGATGGCCCACCTCCAGGTGACCACGAGGGCCTTCCCCCGCCTCTACGCCGCGCTGCGCGACCTGGCCTTCGACGCGGCCGGGGGGCGCTGGCTCACGGTGACCGGCGGGGGCTACAACATCGACCTCCTCGGCCGCCTCTGGGCGATGCAGCTCGCCACGATGCTCGAGGTCGACCTGCCCGAGGAGCTGCCGGCGTCGTGGCTGGCGCTGGCGCGCGAGCGCGCCGGCCGCGACTTCAGCCCGGGCCTGTACGACGACACGCCCTTCGCGATGGACGAGGCGACGCGGCACCGCGGCGACGAGCTCGGCCACCGGGCGGTCGACGACGCGAGGGCGGCGGCCGGCCTCTGAGGCCCCCGGCCGGCCCGGCCGGCGTCAGCGGTCGTGCATCCCCTTGCCCGCGAGGATGCGCGGCGCGTGGCGCTCGATGCGCGCCGTGCGCGTCGCCGGCTGCTTCGCGCCCGCGAAATGCAGCGCGTAGCCGCGCCGGCGCCCCGGCGTCAGCGCCTCCCACGCCTCGCGGAACGCCTCGTCGGCGTCGAGTCGGGCGCGGAGCTCGGCGGGCATCGCGACGTCGTCGCGGTCGGCCGCGAGGTCGACCGTCGCGCCGGCGCGCGCCAGCTCGGCGGCCTGGCGGACCAGTGCCGTCAGCGCCGGCTCGGCGCGCAGGACGCCGGCGACGTCGGTGAAGCGGGCGACCCGCCCCGAGCGGCTGTTGGGGCCCGGCGGCTCCAGGAGGCCGTCGGGGTCGTCCAGCAGCGCGCCGGCGAAGACCGACAGCCCGCAGGTGTCCCTGAGCGGGGCGAGGATGGCCACGTTGCGCCCCCCGGCCGTGAAGCACGGGGCGCCCCACTTCTCCTCCTCCTCGAGCCCGCACGCGAGGACGATGCGCCGCAACTCGGCGAGCTCCTCGCTCCAGGGCTCGGCGGCGCGCAGGTAGGCCTGGCGCCGTCCGCTCGCGCGCTCCTCGGGCATGGGGACCATCGAACCGCCGGGCGCCCCGTGCGTCAACCGCGGTGCTCCCGGCGGGACTGCGGGGGAAGGGCCTCCCGGCGGGCGTCGAGCCAGCCGGCGCACGCCTCGATCAGGTCGTCGTCGCATCCCGTGAAGACGTGGTCGGCGTCGGGGATGGTGGTGCGCCAGACGCTCGGGCAGTCGCCCTGGCGCGCCAGGGCCTCGAGCTCCTGGCCCTCGCCGTCGCGCACCAGCTCGTCCTCGCCGGCCTGCACGATCCCGAGCGGCACGGTCACGTGGCCCACGCGCAGCCGCGACTCGGCGTGGGGCGCCCGCGGGCCGCGCGAGTGCCACCAGGTGCGCAGGCTCCACACCTCGCAGTCGAGCGGGCGGTCACCGAAGCCGCGCGCGCGGCGCACCAGCAGGATGCGGTCCCGGGAGGCGTCCTCGAAGTCCGGCGCCAGGCGGCGGTGCACCAGGTCGGTGACCTCCTCGTAGCCGGGGTCGGCGCCGAAGTGGTCCCAGCGCAGGCGCAGGGCCGCGGGCAGCGAGGCCGGGTGGGCCAGCGTCAGCACGCCGACGACGTCCTGGGGCAGGCGCAGCGCCTGGTAGTGGGTGACGATCGTGGAGCCCATGCTGAAGCCGAGCAGGACGATGCGCCGGAAGCCGCGGCGGCGCAGGACGTCGAGGGCGGCGTCGATGTCGAGCGGCGTGCGGTGCATCAGCCCGCCGCCGAAGATCACGCCGTAGTTGGCCATCCGGGTGTTGACCGACATGACCGTGAAGCCGGCCTGGGCGAGGCCGAACGAGACGCGCCGCGGCACGCCGGTGAGGTAGTTGCCCACCGACCCGTGCACGACGAGCACGGCGAGCCTCCGCCGACGGGAGTCACCGCCGGCGGCCGGCCGGTAGATCATCCCGTCCCAGTTCTGGCCGTCCTCGGTGTGCGTCACCACCAGGTCGATCGCCAGGCCGGTGTCGTCGCGCCCGAAGACCGGCGCCCGCCGCCGTCCGCCGCGGTGGGCGATCCGCGACATCAGGCGCGCTCCCGCAACCAGCCGGTGACGGCGTCGATCGTGGGGATCTCGCCGCCCTTGAACGAGTGCCCCACGCCGTCGATGCGCATGACCGTGACGTCGGGGTTCCCCGACGCGCGGGCGATCGACGCCAGCGCGACCGCCTCCTCGAAGCGCACCACCTCGTCGTCGGTGCCCTGCACCAGCAGCACGGGGGCCCAGACCTGGCCGATCTGCCGGAACGCCATCGCGGCCGTGGCCGAGGGGCCGCGCGAGTGCCACCAGGTGCGGTAGGTGTAGACCTCGCTGTCGGCCGGCCGGGTGGTCGGGCCGCGGCTGCGCTCCACGATCACGAGGCGGTCGGCCGCGGGGTCGTCGGGGTCTCCGGCGATCGCGCGCCGCACCTGCTCGGTCAGGTCGGCGTAGTCGGGCATGGCCCCGAAGCGGTCGGCCCGCCGCTTCATCGACTGCGGCAGCCCCCAGGGGTTGCCGAGGCACACCAGGCCGCGCAGGTCGGGGACGTGGTGGGTGGCGGCGTAGCGCGTCGCCAGCGTCGCGCCGCTGGAGTACCCCGACAGCACGATCGTGTCGTACCCCTCCTGGCGCAGCCACCGCACCGCGGCGTCGACGTCGCGGATCGCCTCGCCCCAGATCGCCTGGCCGAAGAGCTGGCCGACGTTGCCCATGCGCGTCTCGAGGACGAGCACCGGGAAGCCCGCGCGCGCGATCGGCGCCGGGTAGAAGCGCAGGGTGCCGACGAGGAAGTTGCCCATGATGCCGTGCACGTGCACCAGCGCCGTCCGGCGACCGGTCGCGCGGCGGCGGGCGCGCGCGGCCCGCTCGTCGATCTCGAAGAGCGCGTCGTGGACCTCGCCGTCGTCGGCGGTCAGGGTCACGAGCCGGCGGTCGACCGGCATCGCTCAGGGACCCGGTGCGGCGGCGGCGGACGGGGGCGGCACGGCGGTACGATAGCCCCCGTGCGCACCGGTGACGCCCTCCCCGTGACCTATCTCTTCAGCCGGTCCTGCCCCTCCCACGAGGAGGGTCTCGCGCTGCTGCGCGCGGCGGCCGCCGAGGCCGGGGTCACGCTGACGGTGGAGGCGGTCGAGGTGACCAGCGACGCGCAGGCCGCCGCGCTCGGCTTCCCGGGCTCGCCCACCTACCTGCTCGCGGGCCGCGACCCCTTCCCGCCCGAGGGGCCGGCGCACGCGCCCGCGCACGACGCCTGCCGCGCCTACGCCCGCCCCGGCGGGCGCATCGGCCCGCTCCCGCACCGGGACGACCTCGCGGCGGCGGTGCGCGGGGCCGCGACGGCGGTGCCGGCGTGAGCCTCGCGATCGGCGATCCCGCGCCGGGCTTCCGCCTGCCCGACACCGACGGCGGCGAGGTGACGCTCGAGGAGGCCGGGCACGGCCCTGCGACGGTCGTCGCCTTCTGGTGCAACCACTGCCCCTACGTCCGGGCGTGGGAGGAGCGCTTCAACACGATCGCCCGCGCCTACGCGGACCGCGGCGTCACGACCGTCGCGATCTGCGCCAACGACCCCGTCAGCCACCCGGGCGACTCGTTCGAGGCGATGGTCGAGCGGGCCGCGGAGCGCGGCTACGTGTTCGCGTACGCGCAGGACCTCTCGCAGGAGGTCGCGCGGGCCTACGGCGCCGAGCGCACCCCGGAGGTCTTCGTGCTCGACGCCCAGGGCCGCGTGGCGTACCACGGCGCGATCGACGACGCGAGCGACCCCGACGCCGCCACGACGACCTGGCTCCGCGACGCGCTCGACGCCGTGCTGGAGGGACGCGCCCCGGAGCCGGCGGAGACGGCGCCGGTGGGCTGCACCATCAAGTGGGCCCGGGGCTGAGCCCGGGGCCGGTGCCTCAGGAGCCGGCGAGCCGCCCGTAGGCGCGGTTGCAGTAGAGCAGGGGGTCCGTGCCGGCCAGCTCGGTGGAGACCACCCGGCCGATCAGGATCGTGTGGTCGCCGCCGTCGAGCGCCGCGTGGTGCTCGCACACCAGGCGCGCGACGCCGAAGGGCAGCAGGGGCACGTCGAAGGGGCCGCGCTCGTCCGGGAAGCCCCCGAACTTGTCCGCGCCCGCCCTGGCGAAGAGCGAGGACATCTCCTGCTGCTCGGCGCCGAGCACGTGCACCCCGAATCCGGGGGCACGCACCAGGCCGTCGTGCGAGAGGGCGCCGTGGGCGACGCAGACGAGCACGAGCGGCGGGTCGAGCGACAGCGACGAGAACGAGGCCGCGGTCATCCCGACCGGGGCGTCCTCGTGGCGCGAGGTCACGACGGTCACCCCGCTCGCCCACCGGGCCAGCGTGTCGCGGAAATCCCGCTCGGAGACGCTCTCCATCGGCGGCAAGGCTACTAGGGACGGGCCGGGGACGGCCCGGCCCTCGCAGGGCTCACCCGGCGAGCGTGCTCCCGAAGACCTGCCAGGCGAGCGCCGACTTGGCGGCGAGGCTCAGCCAGATGTAGGCGCTCTCGGCGAACAGGCCGTCGCGCCAGCGGCCCACGCCGCGGAACTGGAGCGCCATGTTCACGGCGAAGCTGTTGAACAGCACGAACAGCGACACGAAGATCGCGTAGACGAACGTCGGGGCCTGATCGCCGCCGAACAGGTAGGCGCCGATCGCGATCCAGGGCACCGCCCCGGCGACGCAGCCGAACCAGAACGGCAGCCAGTCGGCGCCGGGCCCGGGCCGCTGCCGCTCCATCAGCAGCCCGAACAGGATCATCGCCGCGTTGGCGCCGAAGATCGCGATCAGCGCCGCGATATCGGAGATGCCGGTGAGCATCGCGATCAGCACCACCATCAGCGACGCGCTCACCGAGTACTCGATCCAGCGCGCGACGTTGCGGCCGCGCGCGAGCTCGCGCTCGTACCAGCCCCGCGCGAGCGGCGAGGCCATCAGCAGGTGGTCGGCGGCCGCCAGGAAGAGGAAGGCCGCCACCAGCGGGGCGAACCGCACGTCGGTGATGACGTCCAGCTCGCCCGGCCCCTGCCCGGGGGGACCGGCCAGGAACGTGCTCGTCACCGGGGTGGCGAAGCCGTTGGCCAGGGCGAGGATCACCACGCCCTGGACGAGGTGCGCGAGGCCCACCCCGACGTTCAGGGTGCGCAGGCGCCTCAGGCGGCCCTCGTCGCGTGCGGCGTCGGCGGACACTGGTCAGATGATGCCCGCCCCGCCGCTCAGCAGGCCGGGGATCGGTGCCGATCGTGGATTTCGGCGGGGAACCGGCTATCCTCCCGCCCCAGAACACGACGGATCCCCGTCGACTCCAGGGTGACGATCCCGTCGCCCGTGGGAGAGCGCCTCAACCCTCGAGCACCTTCGGACGGTCGAGTCAGGTCTCCCGTCCGAATCGCGGCCCGATGCCGCAAGGAGCTCGAAAAAAGTGACGAACACCACCTTCGCCGGCCTCGGCGTGAGCGACCACGTGTGCGCGGCGCTCGCGTCCCGGGGCATCACCTCCCCCTTCCCCGTGCAGTCCCTCGTGCTGCCCGTCGCGCTGCGGGGGAGCGACGTCCTCGTCAGCTCGCCCACCGGCTCGGGCAAGACGCTGGCCTTCGGCCTGCCGATCCTGGAGCGCCACGAGCCGGGCGGCGCGACGCCGTCCGCGCTCATCCTGGCCCCCACCCGGGAGCTGGCCGTCCAGATCGACGAGGAGCTCTCCCCCCTCGCCGCGGCCAACGGCCTCGCGATGGCCGTCTGCTACGGCGGCGTCGGGCTCGACGCCCAGGCCAAGCGCGCCCAGCGCGCCGACGTGCTCGTCGCGACGCCGGGCCGCCTGCTCGACCTCGCGCGCCAGCGGCTGGTGTCGCTGAAGGGCATCCGCACGCTGGTGCTCGACGAGGCCGACCGGATGCTGGACATGGGCTTCCTGCCGCAGGTGCAGGCCATCGTGCGCCAGATCCCCTCCGACCGCCACACGATGTTCTTCTCGGCGACGCTCGAGGGCGCCGTCGGCGGGGTGGCGGCCGAGTTCACCCGCGACCCGGAGCGGCTGCGGATGCGCGACAGCAGCGTCGCCGAGGGCGCGAAGCTCTCCGAGCGGCTCGAGCAGGACTTCGTCGCCTGCACGCCGGCGACCCGCACGGACTCGCTGGTCGAGCTGATCGGCGGCGAGGAGGAGCTGACCCTCGTCTTCTGCCGCACCCGGCGCGGCGCCGGCCGCCTGGCCGAGCGCCTCGACAAGCAGGGCATCCCCGCCGCCGCGATGCACGGCGACCTCACACAGGCCGCGCGCGAGCGCGCCCTGAAGCGCTTCGCCGCCGGCCGCGTGCGCGTGCTGGTGGCGACCGACGTCGCCGCCCGCGGCATCGACCTCGACGACATCGGCCTGGTCATCAACTTCGACCCGCCCGAGGACCAGGACGCCTACACGCACCGCGTCGGGCGGACCGCCCGCGCCGGGCGCACCGGGCGCGCCGTCACGCTGGTGACGCCCGAGCACGCCGACCCGATGTCGCGCATCGCCGCCAACCTCGGGCTGGCCGAGAAGTGGGAGACGACCGGCTACGGCACGGCCGCCCCGCGCGTGGTCTACGGCTCGCGCCGCCGTGGCTCGGCCTTCGCGCCGTCGCGCCCGGCGCGCTCGCGCCCGTCGGCGCCGCCCGCCGACCCCGCCGCGCCGCCGCGCAACCGGGTCAAGCGCGGCAGCCGCACCCTCCCCACCAGCTAGGCGGCGGGCCGGGGGCGGGGGGTCAGAAGTCCCCCCCGCCTCCCCCGCCGAAGTCGCCCCCGCCGCCGAAGCCGCCGCCCCCGCCGAAGTCCCCGCCGCCGCCGAAGTCGCCCCCGCCGCCGAAGCCGCCGCCGAGGTCGCCGCCGTCGCCCGGTGAGCCCTGGGCCTGGCGGCCGCCCAGCATCCCACCGAGGATCATCCCGGCGAGCGCGCCGCCCAGCACGGGGCCGAGCCCGCCGCCGCGGCCGCCCATGCCCATGCCGGTGCCCTGCCAGTAGGGGACGCGCTCGCCGCCGCGCTCGACCTCGCGGAAGCGCGGCTCCTCGCCCCGGGCCATCTGCTCGGCGCAGCTCGCGCAGGCCGGCAGCTCCGCCGTGTCGCCGCCGGGCGTGCGGATCGCCACCGTCGTCACCGCCCGGCCGTGCTTCGGGTCGAAGGCGCACATGCCCTCGAGCAGCGGCTCCTCGTCGGCCGCCTCGGGCGGGCGGCCCTCCAGCACGGCGCGGGTGCGCCGCGCCGCCCGCAGCCCCTTCTCGAGCATCTGCCAGGCCGCCTCGACCTGCGCCGGCGTGGGGGCGGGCGCCGCCAGCATCTGCCGGGCCTCCCCGTAGGAGAGCACGGCCACGTCGTAGTGCTCCCGCACCGCGGCGGTGCGATCGCCGGCCACCTGGACGTCGTCGTCGAGGTCGGCGATCTGCGCCGCCAGGGCGTCCACCATCGGGTCGAGCTGGCGCGCGTCGGCCACCGCATCGGCGCCGGCCCGCCCCCGCGCCCGGCGGCGTGCCAGGAGCGCGAACAGCACCACCGCCGCGCCGCCGATCAGGAGGATCGCGAGCAGCACGCCGCCCCCGCCGCTGCCGGAGTCCTCATCGGCCGGGGCGACCGGCACGCCGCCGGCGCCCGACGCCGAGCCGTCGCCCGACGGCCGCTGCGCGGCCAGGTCGCGGGCGATCGCGATCGTCCCGCCCACCGGGTCCTCGCGCAGGGTCGCAAGACGGGCGTCGTACGCCTGCTGGACGGCCGACGAGGGCAGCGGCGAGGCGATCGAGAGGTTCCGCGGGTTCGCCGAGAGCACGAGCACCTCACCCGGGAAGCCGAGGCGCCGGCGCAGCGAGCGCGCGTACTCGACCGGCTGGGCCGGGCGGTCGTCGAGGATCACGAACTTCGACGGCGTCCCGGCGGCCCGCAGCTCCGTGGCGGCCGCCTCGAAGCGGTCGCGGCCGGACGCCGTGAGCGGCGCGCCCTGCTCGACCGCGACGTCCGAGGCGGCGACGGCCGCGAGGTCGACCTGGGCGCCCGCCGGCGCGGCGAGAGCGGTGCACACGAGGGCGACGGCGAGGGCGCAGAGCAGTGCGCGGAGGGGTGTCATCGGGTGAATCTCGCACCCCGGGGGGCGCTTCACAACGGCCGCCGGACGGGCGCACGCCCTTCCCCCGGAGGCTCCCGGCGGGGTAGCGTCACCGGCCACAGGGACCGGATCACGAGGAGGCGCGGCGTGTCGTTCTTCAGTCGCCTGAAGGCGATCTTCCAGGCGAAGGCCAACAAGGCACTCGATGCGGCCGAGAAGCCGGACGAGATGCTCGACTACTCGTTCGAGAAGCAGACCGAGCTGCTGACCAAGGTGCGGCGCGGCGTGGCGGACGTGGCCACCAGCAAGAAGCGCCTCGAGCTCCAGGCCGACAAGCTCCAGGCCAGCATCACCAAGCTCGAGGGCCAGGCCGCGGAGGCGCTGCGCCAGGGGCGCGAGGACCTCGCGCGGACGGCGCTCGAGCGCAAGGCCGGCGTCGCGGCGCAGCTCGAGGGGATCAACGCACAGAAGGAGCAGCTCCAGGTCGAGCAGGACAAGCTCGTCGCCGCCGAGCAGAAGCTCACGACCAAGATCGAGGCCTTCCGCGTCCGCAAGGAGACGATCAAGGCCCAGTACACGGCCGCCGAGGCGCAGACCAAGATCGGCGAGGCCTTCAGCGGCATCTCCGAGGACATGGCCGACGTCGGCATGGCCATGGACCGCGCCGAGGGCAAGGTCGAGACCATGCGCGCCCGCGCCGGCGCGATCGACGAGCTGCTCGAGTCGGGCGCCCTCGACGACCTCAGCGTCGGCGGCGACGTGGTCGACCGCGAGCTCAACGAGCTCGCCGCGCAGAGCGCGGTGGAGGCCGACCTGGCGCGCCTGCGGGGCGAGATCGGCGGCGGCGGCTCGTCGGCCGGCCAGATCTCCTCCGGGGGTGCCTCGTGATCGTGCGCGTGCTGGGCGTCGGCCAGTTCCGTCTCGACGACGGCGCCATCGCGACCGTCGAGACGGCCGATGATGCGGTCGAGGCCGCGATCCAGGCCGGCGACGAGAGAGCCTTCGCGGCCGCCCTCGCGGGGCTGATCACCACGATCCGCGAGGTCGGCGAGCCCGTCCCCGACGACGAGTTCGTCACGTCCGACGTGGTGGTCCCCGACGCCGACACCACCCTCGGCGACGCCGCCGCGATGGGCGCCACCGGCGACGACGGGCTGATCCCGGGCTGATCCCTCGCGCCCGGGGGCGCGGGCTCAGGGGCCCGTCCTCCCCGGGCGCCAGAACGGGCGTAGCAGGGGGTCGGTGACGCGACCGATGATCCGGGCCACGCCGACGAGCGGCCTGCGGGCGACGACGTGTACGGCGGTCGCGGCGCCGAGGCCGATCAGTGCGCCCGCAGCGATGTCGCCGGGGTAGTGCAGGCCGATCAGGACGCGCGCGAGCGCGATCCCCACCGCGGCGACGAGGAACCCCGTACCGACCCTCCGGCTCACGAAGAGGACGGCGAAGGCGATCGCGAAGGCAGCCGTGGCGTGGTCGCTGGGGAACGAGGGGTCACCGGACGGCGCGACGAAGAACAGGTGGGCCTCGCCGGGGTGGGCCGTGGTCGGCCGCGGCCTGTCCCAGAGGTGGCTGACGGCCTGTGCGACCAGGAGACCGAGGGCGGCGGACGTGAGCGCCGAGAGGGCGGCGACCCGGAAGCGCGATACGGCCCCGGGGCGCCCGAGGAACCAGAGCCCGATGGTGGCCACGGCGAGCACCGGCACGCTCCACAGCGAGAAGTCCTCGACCTCGTCGGCGATGAACGGATGCCCGACGAGCAGCTCGTTGAGTGCGTGGAACAGCCGCCAGTCCATGCCGGTCAGGGTAGAGCAGATGCGAGGCGATCCCGAATGGCCCTGGGGCGGCGGATCACACCACAGAGGCCCCGTCGGGCGCCCCGACCTCAGCGCGCGACGACGGTCCCGGCGGCCGGACCCGCTCGGTTGGGCCTCTGCGGATCAGGCGCCTCGCCAGGCGGCGACCTGGGTGCGCCCGGCCTCGGTCAGCGCCAGGTGCGCGGCGGCGTCGTAGCCGGCCTGCATGGCGAGGTTCATGCCGAGCACGACGGCGACGATGAGCTCGCGGCGGGCCTCCAGCCCTTCGCCGGGTATCTCACCCGCGCCCGCTGCGCGTGCGAGGGCGGCGTCGAGCGCATCGCGGAGTCCCAGCCGGTAGGCGCCCACGCGGGCCGCGACCCGCGGCTCGGCGTGCGCGCCCTCGCACATCAGCCGCCCGACCATGCACCCGCGGCCGCCATCCGCCCTGTGCCAGCGTCCGAGCCCATCCAGGAAGCGGTCCAGCGCCGCGAGGCCATCCGGCGCGTCGTGCAGAGGGGCGATCAGCTCGTCGGTCAGGAGGTCCAGGTAACGACCGAGCGACGCATCGAGCAGATCCGCCTTGGTGCCGAACGCGGCGGAGATGCTCGACTGGCCGAGCCCGAGCTCGCGCTCCAGGTCGCGCGTCGTCGTGCCGCGGACGCCGGCTCGCCAGAAGACCCTCATGGCGGCGTCGAGCGCCTCGTCGGCGTCGAAGGTGCGTGGTCGGCCGGGCGGCATCCCACACGAGGGTAGACGACACGTCGGGACCTTTTGTGTAGCATTCGCGACGTTTTTAGTGGCCATGACCCGCGAGGAGCCCCGATGACCGCGTTCGTCACCACCATGCCCGTCCGGCTCGACCCCGAGTCGGTCCGCCTCGATCGCCTGGTCGACCTGCCTCCTGACGGGCGCACGATCGCCTTCGGCGCCCACGGCGCGGTGGCCGAGCACTACGGCATGCCGGGCGAGGGCGGGATGCCGACGACGCTCGACTACCTCACCGCATCGGTGGGGGGATGCCTGATCGGCACCTTCGCGGGGTCCCTCCGCCGGGCGGGGGTCCGGATCAAGCCCGCGGACCTCACCGCCGTCGCTACGGGCCATGTCGCCTCCGACGATGACAACGTGCTCCGCCTGCGACGGATCACGCTCGACTACACGCTCCAGATCCCCGAGGAGCACGCGGCGACGGCTGCCGAGGTGCACGCGGTCCACGCCGCGCGGTGCCCCAACGCGCGGAGCGTGTCGGACGCGATCACGATCACGACGAACCTGCACCTCGAGGCGCCGACGGCGGCCTGAGCGTGGCCCTCAGCGCGCGACGACGATGCCGGCGGCCACGCGGTCGAAGGTGTCGGCCGTGATGCCCTCCTCGCGCAGCGTGACCTTCCGCACCCGCTCGGTGGGGGTCTTGGGCAGCGCGTCGACGACGCGGATGTAGCGGGGGACCATGAAGTAGGGCATGCGCTCGGCGAGCCAGTGGGTCAGCTCGACCGGGTCGGGCGCCGGCCCCTCGGCGACGCAGACCACGAGGATCTCGTCCTCGCTCGCCGCGCCCTCGCCCGCGGGGACGCCGACGGCGGCCGCCTCGCGGATGGCCGGGTGGGCGGCGACCTGCTTCTCGACCTCCATCGAGGACACGTTCTCGCCGCGGCGGCGGATGTAGTCCTTCACCCGGTCCATGAAGTAGACGTAGCCGTCGGCGTCCATCCGGCCGAGGTCGCCGGTGTGCAGCTTGAGGTTGCGGAAGTCCTCGGCGGTCTTCTCGGGGCTCGCGTAGTAGGCGCGCATGATGATGTTCGGGATCTTCTGATCGACCACGATCTCGCCCGGCGTGTCGGGGGGCAGCGGCAGGTCGGTGCCCGGCTCGACGATCGTGACCTCGTAGCCCGGGTTCGCGGTCCCGCACGAGCCGATGCGCGGGGGCCGCGTCGGGTCCATCATCGTCGCGACGCCGGTCTCGGTGAGCCCGTAGCCCTCGGTCAGGCGCACGCCGAACCGCTCCTGGAACTCCTCGAAGATGTCGCGCGGCGCGGGCGCGGCCGTGATCGTGTGCACCGCGTGCGCGCGGTCGAGCGGCGAGGGCGGCTGGTTCCAGAGGAAGTAGAGCATCGCGCCGATGCCGTTGAAGGTCGTCGCGCCGGCGTCGATCGCCTGGGCCCAGAAGCGGCTCCCCGAGAACCGCTCGACGAACGCCACGCGCCCGCCGGCGATCAGGGCGGGGTAGGCGCACAGCACCTGGGCGTTCGAGTGGAAGAGGGGCAGGCACGAGAACCAGGTCTCCCCCGACAGGGCCTCGGGCGGGACGCCGCGCCCCACCGCGAGGGCCTCCACCGCGCTGCGGGCCGAGAAGTAGTCGGCCGCATGCTGCTTGATGACGCCCTTCGACCGGCCGGTGGTTCCGGAGGTGAACATGATCCGGGCGTCGTCGGTCCAGGAGTGCTCCAGGCCCGGCTCGGAGTCGGGCGCCTGCATCAGGGCCTCGAGCGGCTCCCAGGGGACGGCCGGCGCGGGTCCGTCGCCCCCGGCGGCGATCGGCACCACGATCACCCGCTCCAGCAGCGGCAGCGTGTCCGCGACCAGCGCGAGGCGGTCGAGGAAGGCGTCGGCGATCACGAGCACGCGCGCCTCGACGAGCCCGATGGTCCACGAGAGGAAGTCGCCCTTGTAGGCCGTGTTGATCGGGCTCATGACGGCGCCGGCGCGCAGGATGCCGAACCAGACCGGGACGAACTCCTCGCAGTTCGGCAGCAGCACGCTGACCGACTCGCCCGGGCGCACGCCGCGCGCGACGAGCCCGTTGGCGACCCGGTTGGCCCGGGCGTCGACCTCGCCGTAGGACAGCCACGGCCCCTCGCCGAAGCGCAGGTACGGGCGGTCGGGATGCTCGGCGGCCCGCGCGCCCAGGATGCGGGGCAGCACCCAGCCCTCGGGGTCCTCCCGCGCGTACCAGTCGCTCCACTCGGCGCCGCCGCTCACGCCGCCTCCGGCTCCGGCCCCTGCCCGGCGCGGAAGCGGCGCCAGTCGGCCGGGCGCTTCTCCTGGAAGGCGAGGATGCCCTCGGCGGGCTCCACCCCGTACACGTGGTTCAGCGCCATCAGCTCCATGCCGTGGTTGGTCGACGAGTAGAGGGCGTCGGTGCGGGCGTTCATCGCGATCTTCGCCAGCCGCAGGCCCTGGGGGGAGCGCCGGAGGATGGTCTCGCACCAGCGGTCGACCGTCGCATCGAGGTCCTCGGGCTCCACCACCAGGTTCACCAGGCCCATCTCCAGCGCCTCCTGCGCCGAGTACTGACGGGTGAGGTAGAGCACCTCGCGGGCCTTCTTCTCCCCCACCACCGCCGGGATCAGCTGGCAGCCCCACCACAGCGGCGCGCTGCCGATCTTCGGCCCGGCCTGGCCGAAGCGCCCCGTGGAGTCGGTGATCGTGAGGTCCGAGACCATGTTGAGCTCGTTGCCGCCCCCGATGCAGTAGCCGCGCACCCGGCAGAGGATCGGCTTGCCGTTGTTGCGCATCGCCGAGGCCAGGCGCGGGCCGACGATGTGCCCGGCGCGCTTCTCCTTCATCGTGCGCGTGGGCTCGCGCACGTCGCCGCCCACGCAGAACGCCCGCTCCCCGGCGCCGGTGAAGACGACGACGCCCACCGACTCGTCGTCGGCGCTGCGCTCGAAGGCATCGCACAGCTCGAGCATCGTCCGCGTGCGGAAGGCGTTCAGCCGCTCGGGGCGGTTGATCGTGATGGTCGCCCGGCCGCCGGCGACCTCGTAGAGGATGTCCTCGTAGCCCACGCCCGGCTCAGTCGCCGGCGGGGAGGAACTTGGACGCGTCGATGCCGTGCTCGGCCATGAGCCGCTGGAAGGTCTCGCGCATCTCCTCCGGGTAGTCCGGCAGGTCCTCGGTGGCGATGACGTGCTCGGCGTGGGCGCGCAGGCGCGGGCCGAGGTCCCAATCGTCGTCGTCCAGCAGGCGCCGGATCTCGCGGGCGGGGAAGTAGAGCATCCCGGGGTCGCGGCCGTGGCGCTCGGCGATGCCGACGATCTGCTCGAAGCGGCCCGGCAGCGGAGCCTGCTCCTGGATCAGCCCCTTCTCCCGGAGCACCTCCACGGTGTCCGGGTCGGACCGGAAGGGCGTGCCGAAGGCGCCCTCGTGGAAGAGCCGCTCGAACTTCAACCGCGGCCGCTGCCCGCCGGCGTCCGCGTCCTCCAGCGGGTAGCCGACGGCGTGCGCCCAGGTGAAGCGGTAGTGCGGCGGCAGGCCGAACGCCTTCTCGACGCCCCCGGGCTTGCGCCCGAAGGCGATCAGGCAGTTGCCGAGCCCCAGGGAGACGCCCGCGGCCATGGCCTGGGCGACGGCCTGGCCGGTCTCGAAGCGCAGCAGGTTCTCGGTGCGCTCGGTCGGGAAGCTCATCAGGCGCGGGATCGTCTGGGTCATCGAGAACTCGTAGTTCCACCCGTGGTACTTCGTGGTCGCTCCGGAGAGACTGACGGTCGAGATGCCGTCCACCGCCCTCCCGTACCAGGCGTTGAGGTTCGTGAGCCAGATGATGAGATGGGACGCCCGGTTGATGATCTGCACGTTGAAGCCCGAGACGCACTCCTCCAGCTCGTCCCAGACATCGGAGTCCTTCGTGACGACGATGGCCTCGGTGCAGTTGATGTTGCCCTGACAGGAGGCGAACCGTGCCGCCTGGAGCATCGTCTCGATCTTCCACCGCTCGACGGTCCGCCCGTCGTCGAAGTACCGGATGCTGCGCCGGTCGCCGAGCGCGCGCAGGAGCGGCACGTCCGGGATCACGCGTGCGGGGGGCGGCGCGTCGGCGGTGCTCATCGGGTGGCGCTCCTCGGGTGGCTTACTATGTAATCCGACCGGCTGCGCAACCGTAGAAGGACCGCATCGGGAATGTCAACCGAACCCCCGGCCCGCACCCCCCTCACCCGCGAGCGCATCGTGCGCGCCGCCCTCGAGCTCGTCGACGGGTCGGGCCTCGACGCCCTCACCATGCGCCGCCTCGGCGCGGAGCTCGGCGTCGAGGCGATGTCGCTCTACAAGCACGTGCCGAACAAGGAGGCGATCCTCGACGGGATCCGCGAGCTGCTGATCGCCGAGTTCGCCGCGGCGCTGCCCACCTCCCCCGCGACGGGCTGGCGCGACGACCTCGCGCGCTTCGCGCGGGCCTACCGGGCCGCCGCGCTCGCCCATCCCGAGGCGTTCAGCCTGCTCGCCTCCGCCCCCGGGCGCGCCTACGTCGCCGGGAGCCACGTCGCCGAGCAGGCGATCGCGCGGCTGATGGACGAGGGCCTCGGCCGCGACGACGCGATCCGCGCCCAGCGCACCGTCACCCGCTTCGTGCTCGGCACCAGCCTCCTGGAGCGGGCGGCGGGCGGCGGGCCGTCGCCGATCGCCGACCCCGAGCTCGCCGCCCTGTCGTCCGACCGCCCGCTGCTCGGCGACCTCATGCGCGCGCTCGCCTCGTCGACCGACGAGGCGCTGTTCGAGTTCGGGCTGGAGGCGCTGCTCACCGGGATCGGGGTGCTCATCGCGGAGGCGGCGCCCCCCGCGGCCGCCGCACCCTGATCGGCCCGCGGGCGGTCGCCGGGTCCACGACCCGGCCGCCCTGGGTCACCTCGGCCTCGCCGCGCGCCGCCATCCGGGACGCGGCGGCGCGGGACGCCGGCATGAGCGCGCGCCAGCCGCCGGGATCGACGGCGCGGGCGGCCTCGGAGGGGCAGACGCTCGCCCCGGGGGCACGCGCGTCGAGCAGGCGGCCGAGCGCCTCCTCCAGCCGCCGGCCGGTCAGGTCTGGCATCCCGGGCACCAGTAGCAGGGGCGCGCGCCGAGGACGTCGGCGCGGATGGCCGACCCGCAGCGCCGGCACGCCTCCTGGCGGTAGACGTGGGTGCGCTCGTGCCGGCGCATCCGGCTGACGGGCCGGCCGATCTCCGCCGGGTCGGTGGTCACGATGCGGCCGCGCCGGACGCCGTCGCGCAGGAACCGGGTCGCGACGTCCCAGATCGCGCGCAGCCCGTCCTCGCCGACCGCGCGCGCCTCCCGCGCCGGGGCGATGCCGCAGACGAACAGGATCTCGGCGCGGTAGACGTTGCCGATCCCCGCCACGATCGACTGGTCGAGCAGGGCGGTGCCGATCGGCAGGCGCCGGCGGGCGAGGGCGGCCACCATCCGCGCCGGGTCGGCGTCGGGGCGCAGCGGGTCGGGGCCCAGGCGGGCGATGATCGCGGCGCGGCCCTCCTCCCCCACCAGCGCGCAGGCGGTCGGGCCCGACAGGTCGATGGCGCCCCGCCCTCCCTCCAGCCGCAGTCGCACCGCCCCGCGCGGATCGGGGACCTCGGGCGGGTGCTCGCGGAAGCGCCCGAACAGACCGAGGTGGACGTGCAGCACCTCGTGGTCCTCGAAGCCGTAGAAGAGATGCTTGCCGGCGGCCTCCACACGCTCCAGACGACGGCCGTCGAGGGCCGCCGCGCCCTCGGCGAAGCGCCCCTGGGGCGAGGAGGCGCGCACGGCGTCGCCCGCCAGCAGGGCGTGCTGCCGCCGGGCCGCCCGGTGGATCGTGTGGCCCTCGGGCACCGTCAGGCGCCGGTCTGCGGGATCCCCGCCCGCGCCCGGCGCACCCATGCCGACCACGACGCGACGCTGCCGTCGTGGGGGCGCGTGAGCCACGGCCAGGGGTGGTGGGCCACCACGTCGAGCCGGGCGGCGCGGCGACGGAATCCGGGCACCGGCGCGTGCGTCGTCGCGAGGGGCACCCCCGCGAGCACGTCCACCGGGTCGCCCGCCGTCACGCGCACCTCGCGCCGCCGCGCCAGGTCGGCCAGCGCCTCGGCCAGGAACACCAGCCGCGGAGCGGCCGGCCGCAGGCGCCGCAGCATGGCGGCGTCGAACACGAAGACCGCGGGCACCCCCGGATGGGCCGTCAGCGCCGGGTCGGCGTCGCCGAGCGACTCGGCCGTGAGCCAGACGGCCTCGGGGACGCCCGTGATCAGGGGCTCGGCCGGCCCGCCGGTGGCCGCGGGGTCGGGATCGGCCGCCAGCAGGCCCGGCGCGGCGACCCGACGCCGCGGCGGGTCGGCCGGCCACCCGGCGATCGGGCAGTCGTGCTCGTGCGCGCAGGTGGCGCACAGGCCCGGCGCGCGCCGGCGCACCTGGCTGCGCGAGAACCCGTAGGCCCGGCCGGTCGCCATGCCCGGGACCCACTGCCAGCCCAGCAGGTTGGCCGCGGCCGAGCCGTCCAGCAGGTGCGCGAAGAGGCGCCGCTCGCCCCGCCGCCAGTCGGCGCCGTGGCGCACCGACCACTGGCTCGCCAGCCACATGCGCGTCTGGTTGACCAGCCAGCCGTCGCGCTCGAGCTCCCCCACCGTCAGGTCGATGCAGGCCATCGAGCGGTCCCACGGCTCGCGGCCCGTCGCGGCGGGCGGCGGCGCGTACCGCAGAGGGCGCCCGAGCCGCGGGCCGAGGCGGGCGTAGAGGTGCCGGGCGTACTCCTGCCACAGCAGCTCGTCGCGCAGGCGCCGCGCGTCGCGGGCCGGGGCGTCGCCTGCGGCGTCCCACACCCGGCGCAGGGTCAGCAGGCCGTGGCGGATGTACGGCGACAGCCCCGTCGCGCCGCGGCGCTCCGGCGGCCACACCTCGTTGCGGCGGGCCGCGTACCCCGCGATCGGAGCCGCGGCGAGGGCCGCGTCGGCCGCCGCCTGGCCGCCGCGGAACCGGGGCGAGGCCCGCAGCGGACCCTCCCAGAGGCCGCCGAGGTGGGCGCCGACCCAGGCGACGATGGCGTCGGAGTCGCCGTGCGGCGGGGTCGGCAGGTCCACTCCGGGAGGGTCGCAGCCGGCGTGCCCGGCAGGCCGCCCATCGGTCGGCTGGGCCAATCAATCAATGTGTATTGATCGAGATCGGCGCGCGGACGTAGGCTCGCGTCGTGCACGCCGCCCTCACGCCCGGATCCCCGATGTCGCCGCCCGGCGTCCTGCGGCTGGCCGGGCACCCCGTCCGGTGGCGGCTGCTCCGCGAGCTGGCGCGCGGCGACCGGCGGGTGCGCGAGCTGACGGCGCTGACCGGCGGGCGGCAGAGCCTGACCTCGTACCACCTCGGCCGCCTGCGGGCGGGTGGCCTCGTGACGGCCCGGCGCAGCGCCGCGGACGGCCGGGACAGCTACTACAGCCTCGACCTCGCGGCGTATCGCGACCTGCTCGCCGACGCCGGCGCCTCCCTGCACCCCGGCGTGCGGCAGGGGCCCGCCGGGGCCACACGGCCGGCGGGGGGCCCGGGTCGCGGGCGCGTGCGGGTGCTGTTCGTCTGCACCGACAACTCCGCCCGCTCCCCGATGGCCGAGGCGATCGCGGCGCGGCTGGGCGGCCCCGGGGTGGCGGCGGCGAGCGCCGGCAGCCATCCGAAGCCGCTGCACCCCGCGGCCGTGCGCGCAATGCGCGACCGCGGGATCGACATCGCCGGACGGCGCCCGGTGCACCTGGACGACCTGGCCGGGCGGCGGTTCGACCATGTGGTCTCCCTCTGCGACCGGGTGCGCGAGGTGTGCCCGGACTTCCGCGGAGGGCCGGCCCGTACGCACTGGAGCATCCCCGACCCGGCCGCGGGGACACCGGCCGGCTCCGACGCCGATGCGGCGTTCGCCCGCACCGCCGACGAGCTGGACGACCGGATCCACTTCCTGCTCCAGGCCATCGAGCACTCCCGCGCGAGTGCGGAAGGGACGGGGTGATGTCCGACGACCTCTCGGACCTGGTCAGCGTCCGGTACATGGTGGAGGACGTCGGGGTGGCGATCGGCTTCTACACCGGCCACCTCGGCTTCACGCTCCGGATGGACGCGACCCCGGCGTTCGCCGACGTCGTGCGCGGCAGGCTGCGGCTCCTGTTGAGCGGCCCGCTCAGCTCGGCGGGCCGGCCGATGCCGGACGGGGCCGTGCCCTCACCCGGCGGATGGAACCGCATCCACCTGATCGTGGACGACCTCGATGCGGAGGTGGCCCGCATCCGGGCCGCGGGCCTCACGTTCCGCAACGACGTCGTGGAGGGGCCCGGCGGGCGGCAGATCCTCCTGGAGGACCCGTCGGGGAACGTGGTCGAGCTGTTCCAGCCCGCGCGGCGCTGAGGGCACCCGCCCGGAACGCCGGAGGCCCCGCGGTGCGGGGCCTCCGGGTCCTGCGGCGATGCGGTGCGTCCTACCCCTGGCCGGAGGTGGTGATGAGCCCGTGGCGCTCGGGGCTCTCGGGCTTCACCAGGGCCGCGATGAACGCCTTGTCGACGTCCGCCACGATGATGTCGCCCACCTCGTCCTGCACGTTCGAGAACAGGCCGCGCTTGGTCATGCTGGCCGCGGCGGCGTGGTTGTCCTCGGTCGGCGTGAGGTAGTGGATCGCGTCGGCCTTGTAGCGGTGGATCAGGAACAGGTGCAGCAGCGTCATCAGGCGCTTGCGGCGCAGCGATGTGTCGAACGTGTTCTGGTCGCGCACCGACAGGATGACGTGGCCGCGGCGGTCCTGGATCGTCGTGAAGACGATGTTCGCCAGCTTCTCGTCGCCGTCGTCGGTGACCGCCAGCTCGAGCAGGTCCGTGCCGGCCGTGTGCGGGCGCAGGCGCACGCGCAGCGGCTTGTCGATCGCGTTGTACTCGGCCCACTCGCCGAGCCAGCCGGCGAGCGTCTTCGGCGGCACCTCGGTCTGCACCAGGTGCTGGCTCTGCGTGGAGCCCTCGCCCATGGCCTTGGTCGTGGCCGTCTGGCCCGAGACCGCCATGAGGGCGGCGTCGGCCCGCGGGCCGCCGACCAGGGTCTGCGGCGTGCGGTACGGCGACTCCAGCAGGCGGAACTTCCGCTGCAGGCGCGCCAGGGCGAGCATGCCGTCCTCGCGCAGCGCCGTCGTGAACTCCTCGGCGGCGAGGCCGTCGATCTGGTGGCCGCCGTAGGTCATGAAGTTGAAGACGAAGCCCATCTTCCCGAGCTCGATCGGGAACTGGCGCATCTCGTCATCGCTCATGCCCGTCGTGTCCCAGTTGAAGGACGGCGACAGGTTGTAGGCGAGCATCTGGTCCGGGAAGACCGCGTGGATCGCGTCCGCGAACTCCTTGGCGTCCTCCAGGTCGGCCGTCTTGGTCTCCATCCAGAGCAGGTCGGCGAACGGCGCGGCCGCGAGCGACTTGGCGATCGCGTACGGGATGCCGCCCTGGATCTGGTAGTAGCCCTCCGGCGTCTGGGCCAGCTCGGCGTCCCAGACGACGTCCACGCCCAGCTCGCGGGCCTTCTTGCGGATGTCGTACCAGGAGGCGCGCGAGGAGAACGCGTTCCACTCCTCGACCGAGATGTCGGGGGCCGACTCCTCGTCGCTGCGGAAGGCGATCTGGTCGGCCACCGCGGCGCCCAGCGTCTTCAGGCCGGCGTCGGCCTGCCAGGCGGCGAGGAACGTGTCCGACACGCTGTCGAGGACGTCCTCGGAGGTGCCGGCCGTGCCCTTGGCGTACTCGGCCGCGGCCGCGTCGGCGGCGGCGGCGACGCCGGACGCCTCGAGCCAGGCGTCGGCCTGCGCGTACTCGTCGTCCGAGACCGCGTAGATCAGGTGGCCCTTCAGCTCGGTCACGCCCTGCGCGTTGAGGCGCCGGATGACCGCGAGGTAGGCCGACTTGTAGCTCGGGACCGACGTGTTGGTGACGCCGAGGATGAACGGCTGGTCGCGCTCATCGCCGGCCGAGTCGAGGAGGTTGGCGGCCTCGGCGTCGGTGCGGGCGACGATGATGCCCGCGACGCCCATGATGTCGAGCTGGAAGCGGGCGGCCGCGAGGCGCTTGATCTGCTCGTCGGAGGGGACGAGCACCTTGCCGCCCTGGTGGCCGCACTTCTTGGCGCCGGGCTTCTGGTCCTCGATGTGGTAGCCGGGGACGCCCGCCTCGACGAAGCGGCGGACCAGGTTGCGGACGTGGGCGTCACCGCCGTGACCGGTGTCGGCGTCGGCGATGATGAACGGCCGGAAGTCCACCTCCGGGGTGGCCGCGCGCTCGGCGTCGGTCATCCGGGCGCGGGCGAACCGCTGGTTCTTGTCGGCGGTCAGGAGGGCTCGTACGAGGCCCGCGGCCTCCTCCGGCACCTGGCTCAGGGGGTAGCTCGCCAGGTCCGGGCCCGGGTCCTCGTTCGTCGACCCCTTGGCCGAGGTCGCCCAGCCGCCGAGGTAGATGCCCTCGATGCCGGCCCGCTTCATCTGCACCACCTGGCCGGGCGAGTACGGCCCGAAGCTGGTGATGGACTCGCCCTTGGAGAACTTCTCGCGCAGCAGGTCGTAGAACTGCGCCGCGGCGTCGCGCGCCACGGTGTAGTCCTGCGGGACGGTGCCCTTCTGCTCCGCCACCTGGCGCGCCGCGTACACGCGCGTCGTGGCGGAGAAGCGCTCCCCGTCCATGAAGCGCTGGATGTCCTCGATGTCCTCGTCGAACGCCCCCACGTCATGCTCCCCCGGTCGACCAACAGTCCGGGGAGTCTACGGCCCTCCGGAGGCCGATTCGCTCGTGACAGACGGCACGAGGACCCGCACGGGAAGCGGGATGACGGCCCATGCGGCCCTCTGCCGTGCTCCCGTACCGCTCGTGATGATCGTCACGACCACCGCGGCGATCGTCACGGCCCGCTCGGAGGCCCCGCGGACGGGGGTCATACTGGGCCGATGAGGGCCATGGTGCTGCGGCGCCCGGGGCCGGCGGACGGCACGGGGCCGCTGGAGGAGGAGGACCGTCCGGAGCCGCGGCCGGGCCCCGGGGAGCTGCTGCTGAGGGTCGAGGCGTGCGCCGTGTGCCGCACCGACCTGCAGCTCGCCGAGGGCGACCTCGCCGCGCACCGGCTGCCGGTGGTGCCGGGCCACCAGGCCGTCGGCACCGTCGCCGCGATCGGCGCCGGGGTGACCGGTTGGCGCGAGGGCGACCGGGCCGGCGCCTACTGGCTCGCGGGCGCGTGCGGGCGCTGTCCCCGCTGCCGGGAGGGCCGCGAGAACCTCTGCGCCGAGGCCGCCTTCACGGGATGGGACCGCGACGGGGGCTTCGCCGACGCGATGACCGTGCGCGCGGACGTCGCCGCGCCGATGCCCGGCGGCCCCGCCGCGAGCGCCCTCGCGCCGCTGCTGTGCGGCGGGGTGATCGGCCACCGCGCGCTCGCCCTGACGGGCGCGGGGCCGGGCGACCGGCTGGGCCTGTTCGGCTTCGGCGCGTCGGCGCTGTGCGTGCTCCAGGAGGCGCGCGAGCGCGGCTGCCTGGTGCACGTGCACACCCGGGGCGACCGCGACCGGGCCCGGGCCGCGGCCCTCGGGGCCGCCTGGACCGGCGGCTACGACGACGCCCCGCCGGAGCCCCTCGACGCGGCGATCACGTTCGCCCCGGTCGGCGCGGTGGTGGTGGCCGCGCTGCGGGCGGTCGGCCCCGGGGGCACGGTGGTCGTCAACGCCATCCACCTCGACGGGGTGCCGGCCTTCCCCTACGAGCTGCTCTGGGGGGAGCGGGTGCTGCGCAGCGTCGCCAACGTCACCCGGGCCGACGCGGTCGCCTTCCTCGAGGCCGCCGCGCGCATCCCCGTCACGACCGAGTACGAGACCCATCCGCTCGGCGACGCCAACCTGGCGCTCGCCCGCCTGCGCGAGGGCGCGGTGGCCGGCGCGGCGGTGCTGCTGACCTGAAACCGACAGGATGCGGGGCGTGCCCCCCGTCCGCACCCTGGTCAACCTCAGCGGCGTCGGCGCCGGCTACGCGGGCCCGGCCGTGCTGCGCGACGTCTCGCTCGGCGTCGCCGCCGGCGACCGCATCGGCGTCGTCGGCCGCAACGGCGACGGCAAGTCGACCCTCCTGCGCCTCATCGCCCGCGCCCAGGAGCCGGACGAGGGGCGCGTCGTCCACGAGGGCGGCCTGTCGCTCGCGCTGATCGGTCAGGGCGACGACCTCGACCCCTCCCGCACGGTCGGCGAGGAGCTGGTCGGCGGCCGGGCCGACCACGAGTGGGCCGGCGACCCTGCCGTGCGGGCGGTGCTCGACGGGCTCCTCGGCGGGGTCGCGCTGGCCCGCTTCGCCCGCGGGCTGGAGACGCCCGTGTCGTCGCTGTCGGGCGGTGAGCGGCGGCGGCTCGGCCTTGCGCGCCTGCTGATCGACGGGCCGGAGCTGCTGCTGCTGGACGAGCCCACCAACCACCTCGACCTCGAGGGGGTCGACTGGCTCGCCGCCCACCTCGCCGCGCGGCGCGGGGCCGTGGTGGTCGTCACGCACGACCGCTGGTTCCTCGACGCGGTCTGCACCGCCACCTGGGAGGTGGCCGACGGCGAGGTGCACCGCTACGAGGGCGGCTACGCGGCCTGGGTGCTGGCCCGGGCCGAGCGCGAGCGGCTGCGCGCGGCCCACGAGGAGCGGCGGCGCAACCTGCTGCGCAAGGAGCTCGCATGGCTGCGGCGGGGCCCGCCCGCGCGCACCTCCAAGCCGCGCTTCCGCATCGATGCGGCCAACGCGCTGATCGCCGACGAGCCCGAGCCGCGCGACCGGGCCGAGCTGCTGCGCTTCGCCACCGCGCGCCTCGGGTCGCGGGTGCTCGACCTGGAGGACGTCGACGTCGAGCGGGGCGGGCGCCCGATCCTGAGGGGCGTCACCTGGCGCCTCGGCCCGGGCGACCGCGTCGCCGTGCTCGGGGTCAACGGCGCGGGCAAGACGACGCTGCTGCGGCTGCTCGACGGCACCCTGGAGCCCGGCGCGGGGGCGGTGACCCGCGGACAGACCGTGCGCCTGGCCCACCTCTCCCAGGACACCGTGGAGCTCGACGGCGGGCTGCGGGTGATCGAGGCCCTGGAGCAGGTGCGGCGGCGCACCCGGCTGGGTGACGGACGCGAGCTGACCGCCGGCCAGATGGCCGAGCGCTTCGGGTTCGGCGGCCCCCGCCAGCGCACGTCCGTGCGGGACCTGTCGGGCGGGGAGCGCCGCCGGCTCCAGCTGATGCGGCTGCTGATGGACGAGCCGAACGTGCTGCTGCTCGACGAGCCCACCAACGACCTCGACATCGAGACGCTCACGGCCCTGGAGGACCTGCTCGACTCGTGGCCCGGCACGCTCGTGGTGGTGAGCCACGACCGCTGGTTCGTGGAGCGCGTCTGCGACGACGTCCACGCCCTGATGGGCGACGGCCGCATCCGCCACCTGCCCGGCGGCGTCGACCAGTACGTCGCGCTGCGACGCGCCGCCGCCGAGGCCGCGACCGCCCCCGCGCCCCGGCCCTCCCCCGACGCGGACCGCCCGCGCGGGGCGGCCCTGCGCGACGCACGCCGCCGCGTGGAGCGGGCCGAGCGCGACCTGGAGCGCCTCGCGGGCCGCGAGCAGGCCCTCCACGCGGAGATGGCGGCCCACGCCACCGACCACGCCCGCCTGCGCGAGCTGACCGCCGCCCTGCGTGAGGTCGAGGACGAGCGGGCGGCCGTCGAGGCGGCCTGGCTGGAGGCCGCGGAGGCCGCGGAGGCCTAGGGCCCGTCAGGGCGGACGCCGTGGCCACCTGGGGGTCGGGATACCCCCCGGGGATGTGCATCGCGCCGCTCACGGGTGGTGGCCGGACGATCCGGGAAGGATATTCCGCGCGGCGTGTCGAGACGGCCGCCGCCCGTTCGTCGCATGAGTGACGGCACCCACACGAAGGAGTCACGATGCGCTTCATGGTCATGGTCAAGGCGGACGCGAACAGCGAGTCCGGGGCCCTCCCCGACGAGAGGATGCTGCTCGAGATGGGCCGCTACAACGAGGAGCTGGTCAAGGCCGGGGTCATGCTCGCGGGCGAGGGCCTGCACCCGAGCTCCAAGGGCGCCCGCGTGCGCTTCAGCGGCGCCGACCGGACGGTGGTGGACGGCCCGTTCGCCGAGACCAAGGAGCTCGTCGCGGGCTTCTGGATCCTCCAGTGCCGCTCGCTCGACGAGTGCATCGAGTGGGTCAAGCGCTGCCCGAACCCGATGGTCGGCGAGTCCGAGATCGAGATCCGGCAGGTGTTCGAGGCCGAGGACTTCGGCGAGGCCTACACGCCCGAGGTGCGGGAGCAGGAGGCGCGCCTGCGCGCCGGCATCGAGGGGAACGGCTGACCTCCGCCGGCAGCCGGGCGGGCGAGGAGGGCGTCCGGCGCGCGATCGACGCGGTCTGGAGGATCGAGTCGGCGCGCGTGATCGCCTCCCTCGCCCGCATGACCGGCGACGTGGGCCTCGCGGAGGATCTCGCGCAGGACGCGCTGGTCGCCGCGCTGGAGCGCTGGCCGCGGACGGGCGTCCCGGACAACCCCGGGGCCTGGCTGACGACCGTCGCGCGCAACCGCGGGCTGGACCTCCTGCGGCGCGATCGCACGCTGCGGCGCACGACGCAGGAGATCGGGCGGGACGTCGCGATGCGCCAGCGCGAGGAGCCCGACCTGGCCGCGGGCCTGGACGACGCGATCGGCGACGACCTGCTGGCCCTGATGGTCACCTGCTGCCACCCGGTGCTGTCGACCGAGGCGCAGGTCGCGCTGACCCTGCGGCTGCTCGGCGGCCTGACCACGGCCGAGATCGCCCGGGCCTTCCTCACGCCCGAGCCGACGGTGGCCCAGCGCATCTCGCGGGCCAAGGCGACGCTCTCGCGCTCCCGCGTGCCGTTCGAGACGCCCTCGGGGGGCGAGCTGGAGGAGCGCCTCGGCGTGGTCCTCGCCGTCGTCTACCTGATCTTCAACGAGGGCTACTCCGCGAGCGGCGGCGACGCATGGGTGCGGCCGACCCTCTGCGAGGAGGCGCTGCGGCTCGGCCGCATCCTCGCCGGCCTGGCCCCGGAGGTCGCCGAGGTCCACGGGCTGCTCGCCCTGATGGAGCTCCAGGCGTCGCGGCTGCGGGCGCGGATCGACCGCGCCGGCGAGCCGGTGCTGCTGCTCGACCAGGACCGGGGGCGCTGGGACCGCCTGCTGATCGCCCGCGGGCTCGCGGAGCTCGAGCGCGCCGAGGAGCTCGGCGGGGCCTTCGGGCCCTACGCGCTCCAGGCGGCCCTCGCCGCCTGCCACGCCCGCGCCCGCACGGCCGACGAGACCGACTGGGGGCGCATCGCCGCGATCTACGGGGTGCTGGCCCGCGTGAGCCCGTCGCCCGTCGTCGAGCTCAACCGGGCGGTCGCGGTGGGCATGGCCGAGGGCCCCGAGGCCGGCCTGGCGCTCGCCGACCCGCTGCGCGCGGAGCCGGCCCTCTCGGGATACCACCTGCTCCCGGCGGCCCGCGCCGACATGCTGGCGCGGGCGGGGCGGACGGCCGAGGCGCGGGCCGAGCTGGAGCGGGCGGCATCGCTCGCGCACACCGAGCGGGAGCGGCGCCTGCTGCGCACGCGGGCCGCCGCGCTCGGCTGAGCCTGGATACGCGCTGAGGGCACGGCGGCCGGCCGGGCGCCCCGTCAGACTGGACCGGGTGGACGCCACCCCGGCACGCCGCGAGGTCGCGGCCCGCGTCATCACCAGCCTCGCCGGCCCCGGGGCGGCCCTGCGCGACGACCAGGCCGCGGCTGTCGAGGCGCTCTGCGAGCCCGGCGCCCGCGTGCTGGTGGTGCAGGCGACCGGCTGGGGCAAGTCGGCGGTCTACTGGGCGGCGACGGCCGTGCGCCGGGCCGAGGGCGCCGGGCCGACGCTCGTCGTGTCGCCGCTGCTGTCGCTGATGCGCGACCAGGTGGCCGCGGCCGAGCGCGCGGGGCTGCGGGCGGCGACGCTCAACTCGACCAACGTCGCCGACTGGGAGCCGGTCGAGCGCGCGCTGCTCGCCGGCGGGCTCGATCTGCTGCTCGTCTCGCCCGAGCGGCTCGCCAACCCGGGATTCGGCCGCCGGGTGCTCGACGCGATGGCCGGGCGGCTCGGCCTGCTGGTGATCGACGAGGCCCACTCGGTCTCGGACTGGGGCCACGACTTCCGCCCCGACTACCGGCGCGTGGCCGCCGCCGTGCAGCGCCTGGAGCCCGGGACCCCCGTGCTCGCCACCACCGCCACCGCGAACGCGCGGGTGACCGAGGACGTCGCCGCCCAGCTCGGCCCGCAGACCCTCGTGCTGCGCGGCCCCCTCGCCCGCGCCAGCCTGGAGCTCGCCGTGATCGACGGGCTCTCGCCGCTGGAGCGGTTCGCGTGGGTCGTGGAGCACCTGCCGCGGCTGCCGGGCTCCGGCATCGTCTACGTCCTGACGGTCGCCGACGCCGAGCGCCTCGCGGCGGTGCTGGCCGAGGTGCACGGGGACGCCTGCCCGGTGGCGTCCTACACCGGCCGGCTCGAGGCCGCCGAGCGCGAGGGGCGCGAGGACGCGCTGCGGCGCAACGCGCTGAAGGCCCTGGTCGCGACCTCGGCCCTCGGGATGGGCTACGACAAGCCCGACCTCGGGTTCTGCGTCCACGTCGGCGCGCCGCCCTCGCCCGTCTCGTACTACCAGCAGGTGGGCCGCGCCGGCCGGGCGATCGCCCACGCGCCGGTGGTGCTGCTGCACGCCGAGGCCGACGCCGGCGTCTGGGACCACTTCGAGACGGCCGCGATCCCCGACCCGGCCGAGGTCGAGCGGCTGCTCGCCGCGATGCCGCGCGAACGCGGCGCGGCCGCGTCGGTGCCGGCGCTCGAGGCCCAGACCGGCCTGCGCCGCACCCGGGTCGACCTGATGCTGCGCCAGCTCGCCGTCGACGGGGTCACCGAGCGGCTCCCGGACGGGTGGATCGCCACGGGCGAGCCGTGGGTCTTCCCCCGCGCCCACTACGACGGGGTGATCGCGGCCCGGCGCCGCGAGGCGGGGATCATGCGCGAGTACGCGCACGGGCGCCGGTGCCTGATGCAGCTCCTGCAGGAGGCGCTCGACGACCCCACCGCCGCGCCCTGCGGGCGCTGCTCGGTGTGCCGCGGCGCGCTCCCGGAGGGCCTCGCGGCGCGCCCCTCCCCCGAGACCGTCCGCGCGGTCGCCGCCGTTCTTCGCCGCTCCTCGCAGACGCTCGAGCCACGGAGGATGTGGCCCGGCGGCGCATTCGGGTCGCGGGCGCGCATCCCCGCGGACCGGCAGGCCTCGACCGGCCGGGTGCTGGCCTACGCCGACGCCCCGGAGTGGCGCGACGCGATCGCCGCGGCGTCGCGACCGGACGCCCCCGCGCCCGCGGAGGTCGTCACCGGATGCGTCGACCTGCTGCGCGCCTGGAGCCGCTCGTGGACGGCGCGCCCGCAGGTGGTGATCGGCCTGCCGGCGGCCGGGCGGCGGCGCCTGGTCGACGAGGTGGTGGCGGCGGTCGCCGCCGCGGGCAGGCTCCCCTCGGGAACGATCGCGGTGGCGGCGCCGGCGCCGCCCGGCCTGTCGTCGGCGGACGAGGCCGTGCACTGGCGCGACGCGCTGACGCTGCCCGACCCCGGCGAGGTGCCGGTGGTGCGCCGCGTGGTGCTGCTGGTCGTCGACGCCACCTCGAGCGGCTGGCCGGTCACCCTCGCCGCCGCGGCCCTGCGCGAGGCCGGGGCCACGGAGGTCCTGCCGCTGGTCGTCCACAAGCTGCCCTGATCCGCCCGCCGGGCGGACCGGGACGCGGCCGGGGCCGGGCCGTCGGGACCCGGCCCCGGAGTGCGGCTCAGGCGCCCGCGGCGGCCGGCTCGCGCAGGGGGTGGAAGTCGAGCTCGGTGGTGACGTCGATCGCGGCGGCGACCGAGCGCGCGTTGGGGCAGTGGGCGGCGTGGTGCGTGTTGGCCCGCTCGGCGGCCTCGCGCTTGTCCTCGGGCGCGTGCAGCGTGTAGCGCACGTGGATCGCCCGCAGGCGGAGGACACCGTCGGGGTCGACGACGACGTCGCCGGTCGCGTCGGCCGTCAGGCGGTCGCCCGCGCTGTCGATGCCGCGGGCCTTGAGCGCGCCGCCGTAGGTCCCGATCAGGCAGCCCGCGACCGAGGCGACGAGGTAGTCGAGCGTCCCGGGGTGCGCCGGCAGCGTCGAGGGGTCGAAGCCGTAGTGCTCGCCCTGCCAGCCGGGCGTGCCGAAGGTGACATCGTCGCCCGTGATGTGCAGCACGGCCTTGCGGATCGGGGGCCGCTCGCGCGTGAGGCTCACCCGCACCTCATGGGTCGTCTCGTCTGCCATGTCGTCCTCGTCGGTCGGGGGGCCGGGTCCGCAGGGAAAGCTACGAGACGGCCCGCCCGCCGTCGAGGCGCCGCGGCCCCGCCGACCGGCGCGTGGCAGACTCGCGGCCCCCCACCGGGAGCCGCCATCACCACCGAGGACGCCACGGCCGCACCGCACCTCGCCGCGATCTGCGCCGGCCGCGCCGTGATGCGCGCCGAGTCGCTCGCCGCCGCGCTGTCGGCGGCCGCCGCCCTGGGCGACGCCGACGTCGCATGGGCCGCCGACGCGGCCGACTCACTCGAGCGGATGGCCGCACACGGGGGCATCGCCGCCGATCCGGGGGCACTGGCGTCCCTGCGCGACGGCGCGGCCGGCCTCGCCTCCCTGCCCGCCGCCGAGCGCCCGGCCGCGGCGGCCGCCCTCGCCGCGACGCTCGACGGGCTGCGCGGCGCCCTCGCCGCAGCCGCCGACGGCGCCGGCGCGCCCGCGCCGCTGCCCCTCGACACGGTGCTCGCGGCCGCCACCGAGGACGCCGCGCGGGCGGCCCGGGCGCGCGGCGTGACCGTCGCGGTCGACGTGTCCGGCCCCGAGGGCGTCGGGGTCCCGCACGCCGTGGCCGGGGCGCTCGTGGACGCCCTCGGCCGCATCGTGCGCGACTCGGTGGTCTACGGGACGCCCACCGGGGGTGCGATCCGGATCGTGGCCCACACCGAGCGCGACGACCTGATCGTCGTCGTCGGCGATCGCACGGGATCGGTCGGCCCCGGCGCGCCCGCGCCCCAGGGGCCGGCCCTGGCGGGCGCGCGGCTCGCCGGGCTCCACGCCGCGGGGGGCTGCCTCGCGACGGCCGGCGGGGAGCTCACCGCCGGCGCCGGTCCCTGGGGCGGCGCGAGCATGACCGTGCGCGTGCCCCTCGCCGAGCCGGGGCTCAGGCGGGCCTGACCGCCTGGACGACGGCGCCGTGCAGGCCGTCGGCGACCTCGTGGGTGAACCGGATCGCCACGTCGCGGAAACCCGCCGCGTCCAGCAGCCGCCGGTACTCGCCCACCGACAGGGCGCCGGCGATGCAGCCGGCCCACCCGCCGCGCTCGGCCCGCTCGGCCGGCGTCAGCCGGTCCTCCGCGACGACGTCGCTGATGCCCAGGCGACCGCCGGCGCGCAGCACGCGGTGGGCCTCGGCCAGCACGGCCGGCTTGTCCGGCGACAGGTTGACCACGCAGTTGGAGATGACCACGTCGACCGAGGCGTCGGGCAGCGGGACCTCCTCGATGCGACCCGCCAGGAACTCGACGTTGCCCACCCCGGCCTCGACGGCGTTGCGCCGCGCGAGCTCGAGCATCTCCTCGGTCATGTCGAGCCCGTAGACGTGGCCGCTGGGCCCGACGCGGCGGGCCGAGAGCAGGACGTCGATGCCGCCCCCGGACCCGAGGTCGAGCACCACCTCGCCCTCGTGGAGGTCGGCGACCGCGGCCGGGGTGCCGCAGCCGAGGCTCGCGACGACCGCGCCGCCGGGGAGCGCGCCCCTGTCGGCGTCCGCGTAGAGGCCGCCGCCGAAGGCCGCCTCGCCGGGTGCGCAGCAGGGGTCGTCGGCGCCGGTGCAGCAGTCGCCCTCCCCGCAGCCCGACGCGATGTCGGGGACGGCGCCGGAGGCGGCCTGCCGCGCCGCCTCGGCGTAGCGCCGGCGCACCTGCTCGTGGATGTCCGTGCTCATGGTCGCTCCTGGGACGACCCGGCGACCCACGCGCCGAACTCGGCGAGGGCGTCGGGGACGACGTAGTAGTAGGCCCACAGGCCACGGCGCTCGGAGTCGACGAGCCCGGCCTGCCGCAGCACCTTGAGGTGGTGCGAGACGGTCGACTGGCCGACGTCGAAGAGCGGGGTCAGCTCGCAGACGCACACCCTCCCCGCGTGCTTGCGCAGGACGTCGACCAGCTGGAGGCGCACGGGGTCCCCGAGCGCCTTGGCCACCGACGCCATCCGCTCGGCCTGCGTCCGCTCGACGTCGGGGTAGACGACGGGCTCGCAGCAGGGCTCGCCGGGCGGGCGCTTCTGCTTGGGGGACAGGTCGAGATCGATCGCCATCGATCTATATCTATCGATTGAAACGATACCTGTCAATGGAATAGCCTCCGGTCCGTGCCGCCGGATCCGGTCACCGCCGCCCCGCCCGGGCTCCCGCGCCGCCTGGCCGCCGAGGCCCTCGGCACGTTCTGCCTCGTCGCCGCCGGCACCGGCGCGATCGTCGTCGACGCCGTCGCCGGCGGGCCGCTCGGGCACGGGGGCGTGGCCGCCGCGTTCGGGCTGGTCGTGGCGGCGATGATCTTCGCGGTGGGCCACCTCTCCGGCGCCCACCTCAACCCGGCCGTGACCGTGGCCTTCCTCGCGGCGCGCCACTTCCCGGCCCGCGAGGCCGGGCCCTACGTCGCCGCCCAGGTCGCGGGCGCCCTGCTCGCCTCGGTGGCGCTGCGCGGGCTCTTCGGACTGGCCGGCGGGCTCGGCGCGACCCGCCCGGCCCACGTCGGGACGGGCGGCGCCGTTGTGATCGAGGCGGCGCTCACCGCGGTGCTGGTGATCGTGATCCTCGCCGTCGCGACCGACACCCGGGCGGTCGGCTCGCTCGCCGCGGTCGCCGTCGGCGGCACGGTCGCCCTCGGCGCGCTCGTGATGGGGCCCGTCACCGGCGCGTCGATGAACCCGGCCCGGTCCCTGGCCCCGGCGCTCGTCTCGGGCGACCCGGCGGGCCTCGGCGTCTACCTCGCCGGCCCGCTCGCCGGCGCCCTCGTCGGCGCCGTCGCGTACGCGTTCCTGCGCGACGCGCCACGGACGCCCCGCGCCCCCGTCCCCACCGCATCGACCGGACCCCGGGAGGCCCCATGACCACCGACGGGACACACCGTCCGCAGGTGCTCTACGTCTGCGTCCACAACGCCGGGCGCTCGCAGATGGCGGCCCTCTTCACCGAGCACCTGGGTGGCGGGCGGGTGAGCGTGCGCTCGGCGGGGTCGGACCCGGCGGACCGCGTCAACCCGCTCGTGGTGCAGGCGATGGCCGAGATCGGGCTCGACATGTCCCGCGCCTTCCCCAAGCCGCTCACCGACGAGGCGGTCCGCGGCGCCGACGCGGTGATCACGATGGGGTGCGGCGACGCGTGCCCCTTCCACCCCGGCAAGCGCTACGAGGACTGGCAGCTCGACGACCCGGCAGGGGCCGGGAGCCTCGACGCGGTACGCGTCATCCGCGACGAGATCCGCGGTCGCGTCGAGGCCCTCCTCGACTCCCTCGGGGTCCCGCCCCGGGGGTGACGCTCAGGGGCCGGCGGGCGGCGGCACCGGGTACTCGGCCCCGCAGAACTCGCAGTGCGTGATCGGCTCGGCCTCCCCGGCGGGGGGTGCCGGAACCTCCCCGCACGCGGCGCATGGCTCCGGCGGGGGCGTCTGTTCGGTCGTCGTGGTTCCCATCGTCCACCTCCTGGTTCGGGGGGATCCTGCCGCACGACGGCCTCCGCGGCATCCGGGACGCCCCCGATGCGGGGGTATCCTCGGCGTGTGGACACCGATCCGCTCGCGCCGTCCCCCCTCCCCGTCGCCGCCGCCCTGGCCGTCGTCGAGCGGGCGCCGCACGGCCTGCTGGCACTCGGGATGCCGCTGTGCTCGGCCTGCATGCTGCTGCCCGCCTCGCTCGCGGAGGTCCGCCGCGCGCGGCCCGGCCTCGTCGTGGCGATCGGCGAGTTCGCCGGGCCCGCCGACTGGGCTGAGCGCGAGCGCCTGCTCTGGCCGCGGGGCATCCACGTCAGCCGCTCGTCGGTGCCGGCGATGGCGCTGCTCGCCGACGGGGAGGTCGTGGCGAGCCGGCCCGGCGGCGGTCCGGCCGAGGCCATCGACCGCTGGCTGACCGGGCACCTCGGCCCGGCGGCCCGGCCTCCCGGCCCGGGCCTCACGCCCCGCGAGGAGGAGGCGCTCGACGCGCTCGGCGCCCACCTCGGCCGCCAGCGCGCCGCCAAGCGGATGCGCGCCGGCGAGCCGGGCGCCTGACGGCCGGCCCGGCTCAGCCCTCGACGCGGATGCGCGCCTTCGACTCCAGCTCGCCGCCCCGGAAGCAGAGCCGGTAGCCGCCCTCGCGGCCCGAGCGGCGCGCGTACACCCAGCACTCCGGCGCGTCGCGCAGCAGCGGCGAGGTCTCGATCTCCCGCGGCGCGCCGCCGAGCAGGCGCCGCACCTGGGTGGGGGTCGACCCGATCGTCGCGGCGTCGAAGGACATCCGGTCGGTGAGCCCGGCGGGCGACGGCGTCGGCCGCGGCGCGGAGCCGGCGTCGCGGGAGATCTGGAGCGCGACGAGCAGGCAGGCCACCGCCGTCGCCGCGATCGCGGCGACGGCGACGAGCCCTCCGCGCGACCGCCGCCCGGGGGCCGGCGGCAGGCCGACCGGTGTCCTCTTCCGTCGCACGCACCCTCTCCCCGTGTGCTCCGCCGGTGACCGGAACGCCGCCGACGCTACCAGCGCCCCCGGCGCCGATCGCGCGGGAGGGTCCGGCCCCGCCCCCCGCTAGCCCCCGATGCGCCCCGAGGGCAGGCGCGTGAGCGCGAACGGTGCGGCGTCGAGGGAGCGGGAGCCCCCGTCGAGGATCATCTCGGCCACCATCCGGCCCGTCGCCGGGGCGTTGAGGATCCCCCACGAGGCGTGGCCCGTGGCGAGGAAGGCGCCGGGCGCGTCCGGGACGGGGCCGATCAGCGGCACCCCGTCCACCGTCAGGGGCCGGTAGCAGGCCGAGCTCGCGACGACCGGCGCGTCGCCGAGCAGGCGCGAGTGGACGCCCGCGACCCGGTGCAGCTCCTCCACCGAGTCGGGCGCGGGAGCGATCTGGTCCGGGTCGTCGGGGAGCGTGCCGTGCTCGGGGTGGCCCGACACGTACACCTCGCCGCCCGCGCGCGGGTAGATCTCGATCGTGCTGCGCCGCCCGTCGCGCGCAACGAACTCGCTGAAGACGGCCTGGGCCGGGGCGTCGGCGGCGACGACGATGCTGGCGCTCTTCGTGCCGAACACCTGCGGGAGGGCCAGCCAGCGCTGCGCCTGCGACGTCCACGGCCCGAGCGCGAGCACCACGACGTCGGCCGGCCGCTCGACCCCGTCGACCACGACGGCCCGCACGGCGCCCGAGCCCTCGTCGAGGCGCAGGCCGTCGACCACGCCGGTGACCATCTCGGCGCCCGCGGCGACGGCCTCCTCGGCGAGCGCGCGGGTGAAGAGCGCCGGCGTCACCTGCGCGGTCGTCTCCGGGCCGCCGATCACCTCGTGCGCGACGCAGGAGCCGTCGAGCCACTCCGGGTTCGGCAGCCGCCGGTACCGCTCCAGGTCGCCCTCGTCGGCCGCCGCGGTCATCAGGGCGTCCATCGGGCGGTAGCCGACGCGCTCGGCGCCGAGCTCGCCCGCGATCTCGCGGTGCAGGGCGAAGCTGGCGCGCGTCAGCGCGTCGAGCGGGTTGCCCACGTTCCAGTCGGCCGCCAGGAAGCCCGCCGCGCGCCCCGACGCCGCGGCCGCGGGCCGGGCGCGGTCGACCAGCACCGGCCGCGCCCCCCGGCGGGTGAGGAAGTAGGCCGTCGCCGCCCCGATGGCCCCGGCCCCGCAGATGACGATCCTCTCCGGCGCGCCCATGGCCCCCGGCCCCCTGTCCGCCCACGTCGGTCGCTCCCAGCCTATCCCCGGGTCGGCGCGGAGGGCCGGGGTGCCGGGCCCGCACCCTGCTAGCCTCGTCTCCGGTGTGCCGGGAAGGCTGGTCGGCGACTCGTCGTCGACCCCGCGGAGCATCCCATCAGCCCCGAGCCGCCACCCGTCCGCCGCCCCTGGTCGCGCACCGCGCGCCCCGTCCCGCGGCGGGTCGTCCAGCCGCTGCAGCGGTTCCTGCACACCGAGGTGGCCGGCGGCATCGTGCTGCTGGTCGCCTCGTTGGTCGCCCTGCTGTGGGCGAACGCCGCGACCGCCTCGTACGTCGACTTCTGGTCGACCGAGCTCACGATCGAGGTCGGCGGCCGGGTGCTGGTGGAGGACCTCCAGCACCTCGTCAACGACGGCCTGATGGTGATCTTCTTCCTGGTCATCGGGCTCGAGGTCAAGCGCGAGCTGACCACGGGCGAGCTGTCGACGCGACAGGCGGCGCTGCTGCCGGCGTTCGCCGCGGTCGGCGGGGTGGTGCTGCCCGCGCTGATCTTCATCGCGGTGGCCGGCGGCGGCGAGGCGGCGCGGGGCTGGGGCATCCCGATGGCGACCGACGTGGCCTTCGCGCTCGCGGCGCTCGCGGCGCTCGGCCGGCGGGTGCCGACCGCCCTGGTGGCGTTCCTGCTCGGCGTCGCCGTGATCGACGACATCATCGCCATCCTCGTCGTCGCCTTCTACTACACCGACGCCATCGTGCTCGCGTGGCTCGCGGCCGCGCTGCTGGGGCTGCTGGCGATGTACGCGCTCCAGCGCGTCGAGGTGCGCCACCTCGGCCCGTACATCGCCCTGGGGCTCCTGGTCTGGTTCGCGACCTACCAGTCCGGCGTGCACGCCACGATCGCCGGCGTCGCCATCGGCCTGATCACGCCCGTGCGCCCCTTCCAGCGACCGGCCGTGGTGAGCGGCGAGGCGATCCGCACGGCCCGCGAGTGCCGCGACGTGCCGGCCTCGCCCGACGCCGACGCCGGGCGGTGGATGCGCCTGGCGTGGCTCTCGCGCGAGGCCGTGTCGCCCCTGTCGCGGGTGGAGCACGCCCTGCACCCCTGGTCGGCCTACGTGGTCCTGCCGATCTTCGCCCTGGCCAACGCCGGCATCGTGCTCGACGCCGACTCCCTGCGCGCGGCGGCCGAGACCCCGGTCACGCCGGCGGTCGCCCTGGGCCTGATCGTGGGCAAGACGGTCGGGCTGACCGCCGGGACCGCGCTCGCCGTGCGGCTCGGGGTGAGCGCCCTGCCGCCGGGCGTCGGCTGGTCGCACGTGGTGGGCGTGGGCGCGCTGGCCGGGATCGGCTTCACCGTCTCCCTTTTCATCACCGAGCTCGCCTTCAGCGACGCGGTGATCATCGACGCGGCCAAGATCGGCGTGCTCGGCGGATCGATCCTCGCGGCGGGGCTCGGCATGCTGCTCCTGCTGCGGGCCGGACGGCGCGGCGACCGGACCTGAGCGATCGTCCGCCATCCGACCGGCCCGGGGGGGCGACGACTCGACCTTCGCAGGGTCCGCTCGGCGCCGCCGCCAGGCACGCTGTGTCCGTGAATAGCGATGAGGCACCCGAGGCCGGCGGCCGGCACACCGAGACGGAGTGGTGGCTGACGGTCGAGATGGCCTCCGGCAACCAGGGCATGCTGGCGTTCATCGACCCCGCGGTGGCCGAGGAGTTCGCGCGCTACCTGGTCGACGAGGGCGGGGCCGACGCCGTCGCCCTCGAGCACTGGCGCGGCGGACGGCGCCACGGCATCTCCATGCTCGCCCCCCAGCCCGAGGACGTCCCCGGGTCCTGAGGCGCGGCGCCGGCGATCACGCCGCGCGCCGTGGCAGCATTGGGCGGGTGACGAGCACCCCCGCACGTCTGGATGACCTGGCGCGCCTGCGCCGGGTGCGCGACCGCATCGACCGCGAGTACGCGACGCCGCTCGACGTCGAGGCGCTCGCCCGCGACGCCCACATGTCGCCCGGCCACTTCAGCCGGGAGTTCCGCCGCGCGTTCGGCGAGTCGCCGTACAGCTACCTGATGACCCGGCGCATCGAGCGCGCCATGGCGCTGCTGCGGCGCGGCGACCTCAGCGTGACCGAGGTGTCCCTCGCGGTGGGGTGCGCGTCGCTCGGCACCTTCAGCACGCGCTTCACGGAGCTGGTGGGGATGCCGCCGAGCGCCTACCGCCGGAGCGAGGCGCAGGCCACGGCCGGCATGCCGGCCTGCGTCGCCAAGCAGGTCACGCGACCGGTCAGGAATCGAGAAGCGCGGGTCCCGGGCGAGGTCTAGCGTCCCCGCCATGGACATCACCATTCACTCCAGCTTCCTCCCCCAGGACGACCCCGACGCCGCCCTGGCCTTCTACCGCGACGTCCTCGGCTTCGAGGTGCGCAACGACGTCGGCTACGACGGCATGCGCTGGATCACGGTCGGCCCCGCGGGGCAGCCGGCGGTCAACATCGTCCTCTACCCACCGGCGGCGACGCCGGGGCTGACCGACGACGAGCGGCGCGCGATCGCCGAGATGATGGCCAAGGGGACGTTCGCGAGCCTGCTCCTGGCCGCGCCCGACCTCGACGGCGCGTTCGCGCGGATCCAGGCCACCGACGCCGAGATCGTCCAGGAGCCCACCGACCAGCCCTATGGCGTGCGCGACTGCGCGGTGCGCGACCCCGCGGGCAACATGATCCGCATCCAGGAGCGGGCCTGAGCACGACCGGCCGAGCGGGCGACCTCAGCCCTCGCGGGCGGGGTCGCCGGCCGGCAGCACGTCGCAGGCCCAGGGGGCGCGCTTCCAGTCGGGCACCGGCGGCTCGGTGCCGGCGGCGGGGAGGAAGCGCGAGCGCTCCACGAGCTCCATGCGGTGGATGTAGCGCGGGCAGTTCGGGAACACCCGGTCCACGCTCACCCGCACGACGAGCTGGGCGTGAGGGAAGTCGCGGATCAGCGGATCGCCCTCGTCGATCGCCGCGGTGCCGCTCACCCGCAGCCGCGACGGGCGCTCGGCGCGGAAGTCGATGAAGAGCATCCCGACCTGCGGGTTGACGCCGACGTTGCCGAGCGACAGGAACATGCCGTTGCCGTCGTAGCTCGGGAACGCCAGCGTGCGCGGGTCGAGCACCCGCACGAAGCCGGGCGCGCCGCCCTTGTAGGAGCACTGCGGGCGCCCCTGCGCGTCGGCGGTGGCGAGGAAGAACATGTCCATCCGCTCGATGAACGCGCGGTCCTCGTCGCCGATCTCCTCGCGGCCGAGGCGCTCGTGCAGGCGATCGGCCAGCCGCCGCGTGTCCCAGCGGTCCTGGAGCGCCCGGGCGCCCTCGTGGTACGGGCTCGTGTCCATGGAGCCGACGCTACGTCCGCGACGGCTCGCCGCACAAGCGCCGGCCGGGGGTCGCACCGCGGCGCCCGGAGGGATACGGTCGCCGCATGGGCCGGCGGACCCACGGCCGAGCGTCACGCGAGCCCGGCCAGGCGCGCCCCGGCGACGCGGCTCCGCGCCATGACCCCGCGAGCGCCCTGCTCGCGCTCCAGCAGAGCGGCGGAAACAGGGCGGTCGGCGCGCTCCTGGCGCGGGCGCCCTCCGCGGATCCGAAGACGACGGAGCAACCCACGGGCACCGCACGGGTCACGCTGGGGGGCATCGGCACCATCCCCGTCGAGAGCATCCGGTTCCCCGTATCCCGGCACCCCGGCGGGACGGGCCCCGGAGGACGCCACGCGGAGAGGGCCATGGGCGGCGAGGTGCAGATCACGTCGACGGCCGGCGCTCACTCGCCCCTGCTCAACCGGGCCGCCACCGAGAGCACGACCATGAACGGCCGCGTCGACTTCGCCGACCCCGCGGTCCATGTGCTGCTCACGAACGCCATCCTCTCGGGCTACCACGCCTCGACGTCGCAGGGCCGGCACGACGAGTCCTGGACGCTCGACGTCGAGTCCATCGTGTTCGTCACCCGGCAGCCCGGCGGCGGCGACACGTGACCCCGGCCGGCCCCGCCGCGGTTGGTCCGCGGCGGGGGCCACGGCAGGGTAGGGTGTGCCCATGGCCGCCTACGACTACCGGTGCGAGGACGACGGCGTCTTCGAGCTGACCCTGCCGCTCGGCACCGCCCCGACGGATGCTCCGTGCCCGGAGTGCGGCAAGGACGCCCCGCGCATCTTCTCGGCACCGCTCACGACCCCCATCACGCTCGACAGGAGCGGGCCGGGCGGCATGACGCCGATCCCGGCGCCCCCGGGCGCCCGCCCGCCGGTGGGGCAGCTCCCGATGACCGCGCCGATGCGGGGCATGCCGAGGCCCTGAGCCGAATCGCCGGCGTCGGCCGACCGGTCGATCGCCGACGGGCCGTCATCCAGGTGTAGCCCCCCGCGCTCGCGGCGACGCCGTGCGCATCCGGACGGATGCCGGGCCGGCTCGGTCGCCGTCGGCCTACCGTGGTGTGAGCAGGATCGCGAACGCCGCAGACGGAGGATCGCCGCGACCGCCGCCGGAGCGCAGGACCGGACCGTGACGAGCGGTCTTCATGCACTCGCCGCGCAGAGGACGGTCATCGGCGTGCTCCGGGCGGCCGACGAGCTCGCGGCGGCGGTCGGGCCGGCGACGCCCGCGGGGCACGTCCGCGCCCTGGTCGCGGCGGCGGGCGGGCGCGACCCGCTGCTCGCGATGGGCGCCGTCCACGCCCTCGCGCAGGCACCCGGCGGGTCCCCCGACCGCGTGCTCGTGGAGCTCCTCGACGCCGACGGGGCCTGGCGCCGCGAGCATGCCGCGTGGGCCCTGGCCGGGCGCCCGCCGACCCCGGCGGGGACGCGCCGCCTGGTGGAGATGGCGGGCGGCGGCGGGTTCGGCGGGATGCTCGCCCAGATGACTCTCGGCCGGCAGGCGCCGTTCCCCGGCGGGGAGCTCTGCGGGCCCGTGGGCGCCCTTCTGAGCCGTCGCGCCGCACCCGGGGCGCGCGCCCGCCTGGTCGAGACCCTCGGGCTCGACCCGAGGAGCGAGGCGGCGCGGGTCGTCGGGACGGTCGCCCTCGACGCCGACGAGGCGACGTCGGTGCGATCGGCGGCGATCGCGGCGATCGGCGACCACGGCGGGCCCGGCGCCCGCACGACCCTGGCGGGCCTCGCATCGAGCGAGGACGGGGAGCTGGCCACCCAGGCGCTGCTCGCGCTCCTGGCCGCCTCGCCGCAGCGGCCGCACACGACCGAGGCGTCGCCCGGCCTGTCGGTCGCGCAGCTCTTCCTCCACGCGGACCTCGACCCGGAGCTCACGCAGGCCGGCGCCGGGGACACGGGGGGCATCGCCAGCCTGCTGGTGCTGCTCGCGCAGGCGCTCACGGACACGCCCCGCGTGGCCCGGGTGCTGACGCTCAGCCGCGGTGCCGGCACGGATGCCCTGACGGACGCCCTCTGGCCGCGCGCCGAGGGGGCGTCGTTCGGCGCCGTCCCGATGCCGCGCTCGCCGATGCGCGACGCCTGGGAGCACCGCGTCCTCGTGGAGCGGGGCATCCGGCGCCAGCTCCGCGCCCAGGGCCCGTTCGACGTCCTCCACCTGCGCATGGCGGACGTCGGCACCCTCGCCGCCGCGCGCGTCGCGAGGGATCTCCGCATCCCCGTCGTGTTCACCGCGGCCCCCGATCCGCACGGCCCGCTGGACGCCCTCGGGGAGCTCGACGACCGCGGGCGTGCCGAGCTCGCCGAGCGCGATGCCCGCGATCACTGGTGGTTCCGGGCCCGCCTGGTCGAGCGCCTCGCGGCCGAGTCCCAGGGGGTCGCCGTCATGCCGCGCGCGGACGCGATGCGGGAGCTCCCGAGGCTGCTCGGCGTGGATCCCGGGGACTTCGCCGCGCGCGCGGCCGTGATCCCCGAGGGCGTTCACGCCGGCACGCTCCGGAGGGCCCGCGCGGACGCGGGGCGGGCCGGATCGCCGGTGCCCGTGATCGCCGAGCTGCGGCAGCGCATCGAGGCGATGCCCGCCGGGCGTCGCGGGCTGCCGTTGCTCGTGACCGTCGGGCGCCTGGCGGCGGTCAAGGGGACGGACCGGATCGTGGCGGCCTGGGCCGGCGATCCGGCGCTGCGGGCGGCCATGAACCTCGTGGTCGTCGGAGGGGACCTCGAGGAGCCCTCCGGCGAGGAGCGGGAGATGCTGGCCGCCATCGACGCCGCCCTCGACGGCCGCCCACGGGGCCGCGAGGGCCTCGTGATGCTGGGCCACCGCCCGCACCTCGACGCGGCGCGGGTGCTCGCCCACGCCGCGACCGGCGAGGGCGTCTACGTGTGCGGGAGCGCCAAGGAGGAGTACGGCCTCGCGATCGTCGAGGCGCTCGGCGCCGGGCTCGTGGTCGTCGCGCCCCGGGCCGGCGGTCCCGCGACCTACATCGACGACGGATGGACCGGCGTCCTCGTCGATGGAACCAGCATCGACGCCATCCGCGCGGGGATCCACCGCGCGCGGGGGCTCGCCGCGGCGCCCGGGCGCGCCGAGGCGGCGCGCGCCAGGGTCCTCGGCGAGATGACGATCGAGCGCATGGCGACCCGGCTCGACGACCTGTACCAGCGTGCCCTCGTGACGGGGCCCGTGGGCGCCGCGGCCCCCGCGGGGGCGTGACCACCCTCATCCTCAGCCCGGCGTACGCGTCGCACTACGGGCCGCTGGCGGTCCTCGGCCGGGGGCTCGCCGCACAGGGGGAGCGCGTCGTCGTCGCCACGGGCCCCGCCCTGCGCGACCGGGTGCGTGCCGACGGCTTCGAGTGGCGCGAGCTGGTGCTCGGACGCGGGACGAACACCGGCGTCATCCGCCCCGCCGAGCAGGAGGCCGAGGAGGCGCGCCACCTGCGGGCCTTCTTCGCGGCGACGCGTCGGGGGCCGGTGCCGACCCTGCTCCTGCAGGCGGAACGGCGGACCGACGATCTCCTCTGGCAGCCCGAGGCGGTCGCGCGGACGCTGGACCGGCTGGTCTCGCAGATGCGCCCGGGGCGCATCGTGAGCGACCACATCGCCCTCTCGGCGACGCTCGCCCTCCACGCCCTCGGGACGGACTGGGAATCCTTCGTCCCCGGCCATCCGAGTCAGCTCCCCGTGGGGGACGAGGTGTACGGCGCACCCCCCTACTGGCCGCGCGCGGTCACGCCCTCCGGCGACGACCGCGCGCGCCTGCGGAGCGCCTGCGTGCGGGCCACGGCCCTCGTGGCCGAGCGCTTCGCCGCCGCGCTCCGCGAGGTGAGCGGGTCCGCGCCCACGGTGGACGACCCCTTCCGCCTGCACGGGGGCCGCGTGCTCTACGCCTACTCGGACGCGCTCCACCCGCCCGACCGGACCCGGGCCCTCCCCCCCGGCCACCGCTTCCTCGGGCCGTGCGTGAGGAGCGAGGACCTCCCGGCCGGGCTGTCGGCGCAGATCGCCCGCCATGCGGGGCGGCCCCTGGTCTACGTCTCGCTCGGCACGTTCCTCTCGGCCCGCGGCGACGTGCTCGCCACCCTCGCCGAGGGGCTGCGCCGGCTGGGCGTCCGCGCGGCGATCGCCACCGGCCTTACGCCGCCCTCCCGGCTCGGCGCGCGTCCGGACGACTGGATCGTCGCCACCCGGCTCCCCCAGGTGGGACTGCTGCAGCATGCGGCGGCGGCCGTGACCCACGCCGGCAACAACTCCGTCGGGGAGGCGCTCCGCGCCGGCGTCCCGATGCTGACGCTCCCGCTCTCGACCGACCAGTTCGCCATCGCGGCCGACCTCGAGCGGGCGGGTGCGGGCGTCTGCCGCGACCCGAACGCCCTCACCGCCGAGGACGTCCGGGAGGCCATCGGCGAGCTGTGCGGGTCGCCGGCCGCGATCGCCTGAGGAGCCGGGGGCCGACCACGCCGGGATTGCCCGCGGCCGCGGGCCCGATCTATGCTCGGTGGTGCGCCTCCGACGTGCGCCGGGGGGCGTGGAGGCGACGGTGACCGGGACCGACGAGTTCAGGCAGAGGCAGCGCGCCATGTGGGGCGCCGGCGACTACGCTGAGCTCTCGCGCCACATCTCCCAGGTGGGCGAGCTCGCCGTCGAGCGCGCCGGGGTCGGGCCGGGCATGGACGTGCTGGACGTCGCCTGCGGGCCGGGCAACGCCGCGAAGCCGGCCGCGCGGGCGGGGGCGCGGGTGACCGGGCTCGACCTCGTCCCCTCGCTGCTGGAGGCCGGCCGCGACGAGGCCGAGTCCCAGGGCCTCGAGATCACGTGGGTCGAGGGCGACGTCGAGGAGCTCCCGTTCGACGCCGCGAGATTCGACCGCGTGCTCTCGACCTTCGGCCACATGTTCGCCCCGCGGCACCGGCGCACGGCCGGGGAGATGTCGCGGGTCTGCCGCCCGGGCGGGATGATCGCCACCTGCACGTGGACGCCCGAGGGCAGCGTGGGGGCGACGTTCCGGGTCGTCTCCGCCCACATGCCGCCGCCGCCCGGGTTCGCCGAGCCGCCGATCCTGTGGGGCACCGAGGACCACGTCCGGGAGATGTTCGGGGCGGTCGCGACCGACATCGCGTTCGAGCGCCACTCGGCGACCATCGAGTGGGAGTCGCTGGAGGGCTTCGCGGACTACTTCATGGAGCGGTTCGGGCCGATGGTGACCGCGCGCAGGATGCTCGGCGAGCGCTTCCCGGAGCTGCGCGACGGGGTGCTCGAGGCCTGGGCCGCCGCCAACGAGGCGGACGACGGGACCCTGCGTCTCCCCCAGGAGTACCTGCTGTCGCTGATCCGCCTCTGAGGACGGATCCGGCGGAGATCGTCGGGGCGGTCGCGCGGGGGGGGGCGACCGGTCCGTCGCCCCCCCGCGATCCGGCGCGGTCAGCGCCGCGGCGGCTTGCCGTCCCGGTCCGCCAGCTCCGGGTGCCAGCGCTCGAAGTGCATCTGGTGCTGCCGGGTCACCGACCCCTCGGGGTAGAACTCGGCGTAGAAGTCGGGGTCGAGGTGCTGGGCCTGCACGGTGAGCCGCTGGTACATCGGGTCGATGTACACCGGGAAGCGCCCGTAGGTGTCGTAGCAGTACTGGCAGTAGGCCTTCACCAGCTCCACCGTGTCCTCGTGCGGGCGGGGGATCGCGTTCACCACCGCCTCGGACGCCTTGTAGGGCTTGGCGACCTCCGGCTCGAACGCCGACCACTTCACCTCCATGAAGGCGTCGACCGCCGCGCCCATGTCCGCGTGGTACGGCGGCACGAACGCCTCGAAGTGCCCGTCCAGGCCGACCGGGTAGCTCGGGCCGACCTTGGCGTCCGCGTAGCGGAACCCGAGCCCGGGCACGTCGCCGCCGCCCATGACGTAGCGGGGCAGGAAGCCGGTGAACGTCCACCCGCCGAGGCCCAGCGCCTGGAGCGCGAGGTTGATGTTCTGGCAGATGAACGCCTGCTCGACGACGAGCGCCGAGAGGGCCCGCGTCTCCATCTCGACGATCCCCATCTGGCGCGCCGGATCGACCCGGCCCGACGCGAGCGCGTCGGCGAGCCCCGCCGAGCGGTAGCCGTGCTGCTCGTCCACCAGCGAGAAGCGGTAGCTGCGCGCGAGGTAGATGAAGAGCAGGTTGATGTACTCGAGCGTGATGTTGGTGACCGGGATGAACAGCGTCGTGCCCGGCTTGTTGGCGTTCCACTGGTTGAAGTCGAAGAGCCCCGGCAGCGTGGTGGGCAGGGGTGCCCGGTGCGGGTGGATCTCCTTCTTGGCGCGCCGGTAGAGCTCCACGACGTAGTCGACCTGCTGGTCGAGCGGCTTGCCCGAGATCGTCGAGATCTCGTCGGGCTCGGGGACGAGGCCGAACATGTCCAGCAGGTAGGTGCCCGCGTCGTTGGTGAAGAAGAGCTCGGTGCCGTGGTTGGAGCAGGCGCTCGGCCATGTCCGGTTGGTCCACTGCACCAGCGTGCTCATGCCCTTGGCGGGGTCCAGGTCGCCGAGCGCGAGCCCCGACAGGCCCGTCGCCGCCATGCAGACGAGCGCCTCCTCGAGCTCGCCGAGCGGGACCGGCTCGTAGGGGCTCGAGTAGGTGAGGACGTCCGACTCGACCGTCATGCCCAGACCGACCCGCCGGCTCTTGCGATCGAAGATGGTCTGGAAGAAGGGGTAGGTCAGTGCGTCCTGCAGCCCCGGAGGGGCCGCGGAGAGGAATCCGGGCGTCGGATGGTTGCTCGACACGACTCGCTCCTTGTCGGGGCTCTGCGGTGCAGATCGCTGCTGACCAATGATGCTCATATCGTGATACTGAAGTCTATTCCGGTGCGTCGACGGGCCGGGGGGTCATCATCGGGGCGCACCCGCCGGACCCGCAAGGAACCCGGCCGTGCCCCGGGGCGGCCGGGAGGAGCGGGGTGGGTCGCCCGAGGGGTTTACCGCAGGCGACGTCGTGCCTGACGCGGATGCCCGGCCGGCGGATGCCGCGCGACCCTCGGCCGACGGACGCCCGCGCGGCGGGCGCGATGGCCAGAAGGAGGGAGGAGATGAAGGTCCGAGAGGCGATGGCGAAGACCATCAGCACGGCGGCGCCGACCGACACCGTCGGGCGCGTGGCGGAGCTGATGAGGGCCGAGGACTGCGGGTTCGTCCCGATCGTCGAGGGCGACCGGATCCTCGGGGTGGTGACCGACCGGGACATCGTGCTCCGGTGCGTCGCCGACGGCCATGCCGAGGCCACCGCGGAGCGGATCGACCACGTCATGACGCCGGGGGCGTGGACGATCGACGCGGACGCGCCGATCGAGGACGCCGCGCACGAGATGGCGCTGCACGAGCTCCGCCGCCTGCCGGTGATGCAGGGGGACCAGCTCGTGGGGGTCCTGAGCTACGGGAACCTGGAGCAGGCGCTCCACGCCCAGGGCGCCGCGGCGACCGAGGCGACGCTCGGCGTCACCCACGGCGCATAGGCCCACGCAGGGGGTGCGCCACACGGCGCACCCCCGCGGCGTCCGGATCACCCGCCGACGACGATGACCGACCCACGCCCGCCCCACGAGGAGCTCGACGTGGACGTCGGCGTCCGCCTGCGCGGGGATCTGGAGGTGCCCCCGGAGGCCGCGGGCCTCGTGGTCTTCGCGCACGGCAGCGGCAGCAGCCGGCTGAGCCCCCGCAACCGCGCCGTCGCGCGCCGCCTGCGCGCCGCCGGCCTCGGCACGCTGCTCGTGGACCTGCTCGCGGCCGAGGAGGAGGGTCGCCGCGACCCGGTCTTCGACATCGACCTGCTCGCGCGCCGGCTGGAGGCCGTCGTCCGTTGGGCCCGCGCCCGGGCCGCGGCCCGCGGGCTCCCCATCGGCCTCTTCGGCGCCTCGACCGGGGCCGCCGCCGCGCTCCGCGCCGCCGCCGCGCTCGGGGACATCCCGGCCGTGGTCTCCCGCGGCGGCCGGCCCGACCTGGCCGCCGACGTGCTGCCCGAGGTCCGCGCGGCCACCCTCCTCATCGTCGGCTCCCGCGACCGCGAGGTCCTGGCGCTCAACGAGCGCGCCGCGGCGCTGATGACGGCGCCGGTGCAGCTGGAGATCGTCCCGGGCGCCACCCACCTCTTCGAGGAGCCGGGCACGCTCGAAGCCGTCGCCGAGCTGGCGGCCGACTGGTTCGTGCAGCACCTGCCGACGCCCGCTGCGGCGGAGGGCGGCAGGCCGGGGAAGTGAGTCCGCCCGTCGGGCGTCCCCGACGATGGGCGCGGCAGGACTCGAACCTGCGACCCAGGGATTATGAGTCCCCTGCTCTAACCAGCTGAGCTACGCGCCCTCGGCGGGGATCATGACCGGTCGCCCCGCCGGCGTCGCCCCCGGACCGGACGGGGCCCGTCCACCTGCGCACAGGTTCCGGGCCGACGCCCGGCGGCAACGGCGCACGTTTGGAGAAGACTCGGCCGGGCCCGCGGCGTAGCGTCGGCCCCGGTGCAGAACAGGGCGCTTGACTTCAAGCGTGGTCGAAGCCCTACCGTGCCGCCGGTGGATGTGACGGGCCGCGATGAGTTTCCGGACCGGAGGCGGTCGTAGCATCCACACACGCAAGCGACGGAGAGAGGAGCGGGGTGAGCATCGACGACACCCTGGCGATCGAGGCCGTGGGCCTCGAGAGGCGCTTCGGTGAGACACGCGCGGTGAACGGCGTGGACCTGGCCGTGCGCAGCGGGTCGGTGTACGGCGTGCTCGGGCCGAACGGCGCGGGCAAGACGACGACGATCCGGATGCTGGCGACGCTGCTGCGCCCCGACGGCGGGTCGGCGCGCGTCCTGGGGCACGACATCGTGACGGAGGCGGAGGAGGTGCGGCGCAAGGTGTCGCTCACCGGCCAGCTCGCCTCGGTGGACGAGGACCTGACCGGCCGCGAGAACCTCGTGATGATCGGCCGGCTGCTCGGGCTGCGCCACGCGGGCGCGAAGGCGCGCGCGGGCGAGCTGCTGGCCGCGTTCGGCCTGGAGGAGGCCGCCGGCCGGCTCACCAAGACCTACTCGGGCGGCATGCGCCGCCGGCTGGACATCGCCGCGAGCCTCGTGGTGACGCCGCAGCTGATGTTCCTGGACGAGCCGACGACGGGCCTCGACCCGCGCTCGCGCAACCAGGTGTGGGACATCGTGCGCGCGCTGGCGGGCGAGGGCACGACGATCCTGCTGTGCACGCAGTACCTCGACGAGGCCGACCAGCTCGCCGACCGGATCGCGGTCATCGACCGGGGCACGGTCATCGCCGAGGGCACCCCGAGCCAGCTCAAGTCGTCGGTCGGGGGCGGGACGCTGCACGTGCGGCTGCTCGACCCCGAGGACCGGCCGCGGGCGCGGGCGCTGCTGGAGGCGACCTTCGGGCAGGCCCACGACGAGGCCGACCCGGCCCGCCTGTCGGCGCCGTGCTCCGAGGCCGACCGGGCCACCGCCGCGCTGGCGGAGCTGACCGGCGCGGGGGTCGGCATCGCCGACTTCGCGCTCGGGCAGCCGAGCCTGGACGAGGTGTTCCTCGCGCTCACCGGCCACACGGCCGAGGACGAGGACGACGGCGAGGGCGCGCGCGAGGACGAGACCGTGGAGGAGGCCGCATGAGCACCACCGAGCGCACCACCCGCGACACGATGGCGCCCGCCATCGCCGCCGGCGACGTCCGGCGCGCGATCTCATCGGCGCCGGCGCCCGGCGGGCCGAGCCCGGTGGCGGCGGTGCTCACGTTCGCCTGGCGCGGCATGCTCAAGATCAAGCACGTCCCCGAGCAGCTCATCGACGTGACCCTCACGCCGGTGCTCTTCACGCTGCTGTTCACGTACATGTACGGCGGCGCGATCTCGGGATCGACCGGCGACTACCTGCAGTTCCTGCTGCCGGGCACGATGGTCATGTCGGTGCTGTTCACGACGGTCTACTCGGGCGTCGCGCTCAACACCGACATCACCAAGGGCGTGGTCGACCGCTTCCGCTCGCTGCCCACCTGGCGCCCGGCGCCGCTCGTGGGCGCCGTGGTGGGCGACGTGCTGCGCTACCTGCTCGCCGGCATCGTGGTGCTGGTGGTCGGGATCATCCTCGGCTACCGCCCCGAGTCGTGGCCGGGGATGGTCTGGGCGCTGCTGCTGGTGGTCGTCTTCTCGGTGGGGCTGTCATGGGTCTTCACCACCGTTGGCCTCGTGATGCGGTCGCCGAGCGCGGTGATGAACACCGGCTTCATGGCGCTGTTCCCGCTGATCTTCGTGTCGAACGGCTTCGTGCCGGCGGAGACGCTTCCGGACTGGCTGCAGACCGTCGTCGACCTCAACCCGATCTCGCACGTCGTCACGGCCGCCCGCGGCCTGATGGACGGCACGGCGACCAGTGGCGACATCGTGCTGGTGCTGGTCGAGGCGGCGGTGCTCGCGGCGATCTTCGCGCCGCTCACCACCCGGCTCTACCGCACGCGCGGCTGAGCCGTCCGCGGCGACCGGCCCCGGGGCTCAGTCCCTGGGGCCGGCGCGCGCGGCGCCGGGCATCCTCAGGTGAGAGGCTGGGGCTGGCCGATGGCCGCGGAGCCCTCGCTCTCGCGGCCCTCGCGCCCGGCGCCGGCGGCCTCCGCCGCGGGCGACGGCTCGAGCGCCACGGCCAGGGCGGCGCACGCCACCTCGAGCTCGGGCTCCTCGGGGGGCTTGGTGGTGAGCCGCTGGGCCCACATGCCCGGCCAGGAGAGGAACCGCAGCGGCCCGTCGGCGCGCATGGCCGCCTGACGCTGCAGCTCGAACGCGATGGCGGTCACGATGGGGGCCCCGAGCAGGCGGGTCGCGATCAGGGCCGGGTAGGTGAAGACGCCGGTGACGGCCAGCACGGCGCCGTAGACCACGATCGACACCATCGCCGACACCACCAGGAACGACGTTCCGCAGCGCGGATGGAAGCGGCTGAACCCGGCCGCGGCGGCGGCGGTCAGGGGCCGGCCGGCCTCGTGCGCGGCGATCGCCTGGTGCTCGGCGCCGTGGTACCGGAGGATCTTGCGGAACGGCCGGAACAGGCTCAGCAGCATCAGCATGCCGAGCAGCAGGCCCAGCCGGATGAGGGCGTCGGCGATGATGAACGCCGCGCCCGTCAGGCCCGCCTCCTTGGCGATCACGATGGGGCCGATGCGGAAGGCGGCGATCTGGATGCCCGCGCCGAGGAGCGCGCCGAAGCCCACCGCCACCTTGCCCCAGAAGCCGAGCAGGCCCTCCTCGCCCTCGCGCTCGGCGCCCTCCTCGGCGCCGTGCACCGCCTGGGGCACCGCCTCGGTCTCGGCCAGGAGCGGGTCGGCGGCCGTCGCCAGCGCCGCGGCGGCCGCGGGCCGCGGGGTCTCGTCCCACCGCAGGCGCTCGCCGATGCCCATGGCCTTCTGGCCGGTGCTGACCGCGGTGCGGATGGCCACCACGCCGCGCATCAGCGGCAGCCGGGTCCAGCGCCCCGAGGGCGGCTCGATGTCGAAGCCCTCGGTGACGATCTCCCCGTCGTCCTCGCGCCGCACCGCCACACCCACCCGGGTGCGGGTGCGCATCATCACCCCACCGGGGAGCGCGCTGCCGCCGACGGCGTCGGAGGGCCCGCCCTTCCTGTCGCGTGGAATACCGTTCCTCCCGGTCGGCCGCGAGCCGATCTATCGGCGCGCGACCAGGAAAGTGTAGGGAACGGCCCGGGCCGTCCCTACGCCCGCGTTCCCGCGGACGCCGCGGCGGGCCGGCTCTCCATTGTCACCGCCAGCTCCACGAGCTGCGCGTCGCCCATGCCGGCCACCTTGAGGGCCTCCTTGGCCAGGCGGCTGCCGTCGCGGGCCGCGTCGGCCATGCCGAGGCGCACCTGGATCCAGTAGGTCGCCGCCACCTGCCGGCGCCGCTGGTCCTGCGTGGTCTCGTCGACCCCGTCCGCACCCGGCATCGTGGCGAGGGCGGCCTCGAGGCGCGCGGCCGCGTCCTGCGCGAGGGGGCGCGCGGAGGTGGCGGTGAACCGGATGCGGTAGTCGGTCATCCGCGCGCAGCCTACCCGTGGCCCGCGGCCCACCGGAGGGCCTCGGGCAGCCCGGGGCACGCATCGAGGGCGTCGAGGGCGGCCACCCGGCCGGCGGGGTCGACCTCCGCCCGGGCGAGCCACCGCCAGGCGGCGCCCGCGCGGGCCACCAGGCCCACGTGGTGCCCGGGGGCGGGATGGCCCATCGCGACGTGCGCCCCCGTGATCGCGGGGTGCGGCCCGAGCACCAGCGTGATGCGGCCGTCGGCGTCGAGCAGGTAGGGCCCCGCGCCGTCGCTCAGCACCACCGGCAGCACGATCTCGACGAGTCCGTCGTCCCAGCCGTCCGGCCCGAGGGCCTGCAGCGCCGGGCCCGCGGCGGCGGCCTCGACGCGCGTGACCCCCGCGAAGCGCTCGACGCCGTCGTCCATGCGCAGGGCCCACCGGCGGGTGGCGTCGGACGCGCCGGCGGGGGCGTCGGGGCGGGCGACGATCTCGGGCGCGCCGGCGGGCTCGGGCGTCATGGGCGCAGGATAGGCGGGCCGCCCGCCGTCGGGCGCGAGGTGGCAGGCTCCCGCGTGGACACCGACGTCGGGACGCTGCTGGTAATCGCCGCCGTCGCGGTGCTCGGGCTGGTGATGCGCGACACCACCGGGTCCGAGGTGCTCCAGGTCAGGCTCGAGTCTTCCACGTGATGGCCGGGGTCATGGCGGCGACCCACGTGGTGTCCCACGTGTGGCTGCCGCGTCGCCGGGCGGCCACGGGGCCGGGGGCGACGGGCGGTGGGGACCGCCCCCGGCGGCCACGCCGCCGGGGGCCCGCCCGCCCTCAGAGGCCGCCCGAGGCCTTCTTGATCGCGTCGCCGATCGCCTTCTTGAGTGCGTTGCCGACGTCGGGCGCCCAGCCCTTGGCGGCGATCGCGACGGCGCCGATCAGCAGCGTCACCATCACCACCACGCCCACGTACTCCACGGTCCCCTGGCCGCGCTGGGACTCGCGGGCGCGCACCGCCGCGGTCAGGGCCGCCGCGTGCAGCCATGCCGCCATCACGTACACCATCGGATCGCCTCCTGGGTCGTTGACCTGCCTCCTGCGATCGTGCGCGCGGCCGATGCGCGGGCGCGACGCGCAGGTGTGACGAGTGCGCGCCGGCCCCGTCACGGCCGCGGGGCGCCGGGCGCCGGCGTGCGCGGGGCGCCCACGCGGGCCGCCCCGCGCCGCACCGAGAACTCGAGGGCGTCGAGCGACGCAGCCGCCATGAACTCGGCCGAGTCGGTGCGGAATGCGCGCCAGCGCTCGTCGGGCGGCAGCGAGCGCAGGTGCTCCACGTAGGCGACGGTGCGGCGGCCCTGCGACACGACGGCCTGCGCGAGCCCCTGGGGCGTGAGGGTCGCCGGGTCGGGCAGCAGCGACGAGGGATCCTCGCGCACCGCGCGCACCTGGGCCTGCAGCCCCTCCCAGAGCGCCCGCCGGAAGACCCGGTTCCACTCGCGCCGCTGGTACCAGTACTCGTCCCAGGCGCTCGCGCCGCCGCGCCCGATGGCGCGCAGCACGTCGCCGATCGGCTCGTCGGCGCCCTCCTGCCCGTGGGGCACCGCGGGCAGCGCCCAGTAGCGGATCGAGTCGGGGAACCCCAGGGGCCGGGCGACGTGGGGCACCACCTGCGGCGGCCGGTCGGGCGGTCGCGCCTCGTGCACGAGCCACGTCGTGGTGGCGGCGAGGGCGAGCACGAGGACGACGACCAGGCCGACCGTCTCGACGGCGGCCTGTCCGCGGAGGGCGAGCGATCGGGTCACGGGATCCACGCTAGGTCCGGGCCCCGTCACGGCTCCGCGCGTAATCGCACCGGAAGGCGCACGCCCTCGCGCCGCCGGCGCGGTTACAATCGTCACCTCACACGCCGAGCGCCCCGGAGAGAGGTGACATGTCTGTCCTGGACAGCATCGCCAAGCAGGCGAACCGCCTCGCGACGGATGTCCAGACGTCGCTGAAGCGCGCCCGCGTCGAGGGAGAGCGCCGCCTGCTGCAGCGCCAGCACCGCGCCGCGCTGGAGGAACTGGGCGAGCGCGCCTACGAGCTCGTGCGCGCCGGATCCCTGCCCGAGGAGCCGATCGCGACCGAGGTCGCCGCCGTCGAGGCCAAGCTCATGGAGATCGAGGCGAAGGTCGCCGAGATCGACGAGCTGCGGACCGACGGGGAGGAGGAGGCCGCCGAGGCGGCCGCCCCGGAGCCCGAGGACCCCTCGCGCACCGCCTTCCCGATGGTGGGCGGCACGCCGCCCGCGACCGGTCCCGGCCCGGGCTGGGAGGCCGCCGAGCGCTTCTTCGGGGACGGTTCGCCGAAGGACTGACAGCGCGCCGCGGAGGCGCGGTGTCACGACGGACGCGGGGCCGTTGATCGTCCCGGGCGCGGGTGTATGCTGGCCCCACGTCCGGGCGGTTCGGGCGGGTACGGCGGCGAGGCAGCAGGGAGTCACCGGCGTGAGAGCCGAGTCCGATCTCCAGGGACACCACCGCTCCGAGGCACCGGGGTGCCACCGGTGCGGCCTCCCCCTGCTGGCCGATGCGCAGTTCTGCCCGTACTGCGAGCGCTGGCTCGACGAGGGCGGGCTCCCCCGCCTCCTGGCGCGGCGCCGCTCCGGCGCGCGCGGCACCGACCGCCGCATCGCCGGCGTCCCCGAGCGAGTACTCCTGGTCGTCGGGCTGACGGTCTTCACGCTGCTCGCCGCCGCGAGCATCGTGGCCGCGCTCGCCACCTAGCGCGCCGCCGCACACCCGGCGTCGCACCCACCCCGGGATCCGGGCGGTCGCCCCGCCCGCGGGCCCATCGACGAGAGACCGCGACGGAGGTCGCCGCACGTGAGCCAGAAGACGACAGACGAGCTGTTCCGGGTCGGCGACGAGGTCACCGGCGCCTACCGGTGCGCCGAGTGCGACCTGCTGGTGCACTCACCGCGCGAGAACGACGGGGTGCTCGTGCTGCCGCCCTGCCCGCTCTGCGCGTCCGAGGAGTGGCGCGCCGCCGGCTGAGCCCGAGCCCGGCGCCCCGCCCCCGGGCCGGTCAGCCCCCGGGCGGGCCCTGCAGGGTCTCGATGTACTCCTCGACCGACATGGCGACGAGGGTCTCGAAGGTGGCGCTGCCCCGCGCGGCCAGCTCGGTGGTGAGCCGGGCGATGGTGTTGGCGTCGGGGGCCTCGACCTCGCTCAGGAAGTCGTAGGCGCCGAGCAGCGCCCACTGGCGCACGACGCGACCGCCGAGGCGCTCGATCTCGCGGTTGACCTCGAAGAGGCGCTCCGGCGTGGTCGCCAGGGTCTGGGTGCCCTGCGGGCTCAGGGAGGCCAGGAGCAGGAAGGTGCGCACGGGCCCGAGTCTACGCCCACGCCCGGCGTCCGTCGCGTGGGCGCGGCCCGCGGCGCGGTGGCGGGGCTAGACTCCGCCGGTCCGACCCCTTCACCGAGGTGACCATGGCGCTCCGCGACGACGACCCCACTCCCAACGCGCTCCAGAAGGCGCTCCTGGAGTACGACCCGACGACGCTCGAGACGGCGCTCATCGAGTGGACCAAGGAGCACTGGCCGATGGCCGCGCGCGCCATGGTCTACAACCGCTCCGAGGCGGACAAGACGGTCGAGGGCGTGAGCGGGATCCGCAGCGACGACGCGCGCCTGGCCCTCGAGGTCGCCGCGCGGGTCGCCATCTCCGAGCGCGAGCTGCTGTGCCGCGGCATCGCCGCCGTGCTGCCGGAGTGGCTCGAGACGACCTACGGCCTGCGGCCGCGGGGCAGCGCCGAGAGCTAGGCCTTGGGCTCCACCGGGTAGCCGGCGTCCTGCCAGGCGGGCCAGCCGCCGACCAGGACGCCCACCCGGGAGCGCCCGTTGTCGAACGCCCACATGGCGATCTTGAGGCTCGTCGCCTCGCCCGGCCGGTCGCAGTAGAAGATCAGCTCGCGGTCGGCCGGGAGCCCGCCGATCTGCGACTCGAACTCCATCGGGTCGATCCGCAGCGCGCCCTTCACCTGGGTGTCGGCCTCGCGATAGCCGAGGTCGCGGACGTCCACCGGCTGGACGGCGTCACCCATCTTGAAGGCGGCGGCCAGGTCGACCGGCTGCCAGCGCGACACGTCATCCCAGGCCATGCGTCCTCCCGATCCCCGGCGGTCGGCGCAAGGCTAACAGCCGCTCCGCCTCGTCCAGTGAGGCCGCCCCCATGAGCGCGCACACCTCGCGGGCGTAGGCGTCGGTCAGGGGCGTGCGCACCCCCGCGTCCACCGCGCCGCGCAGGTAGGCGACGCCGTTGCGCGAGCCGGAGCCGGCGCTCTCCACGGCCCGGCGGGCGAGCGCGGCGGGCTCCATGTCGGGGGCGGGCAGGTTGCGTGGCAGCGCGGCGGCGATCACCAGCCGGTCGCCGGGCATCTCCACCTGGAGCACCCCGCGCGCGTCGGACAGGCCCTCGCGCTCGGCGAGGGCGTCGACGGCGACCCCCAGCTCGATGCCGTCGGCCAGCAGCAGCAGGGCGCCGTCGACCGGGCCGCCCCGGGGGTGCGGCACGAGCACGGGCCCGCCGCCCCAGCGCCGCGACGCGCGGCCGTACTCGACCGGGAAGGGCGTGCGGCAGGGGCGGCGGCCGGCGACGAGGGCGGCCAGGGCGGGCCCCGGCATGTGCAGCAGGGAGCCGTAGGCCAGCACGGCCAGCGGTCGCTGCGGGACGACGGGGCCCACGCCGATCACGCTAAGAGACTGTCGCGAAAGTCGGCCGCACGTCCGCCGGCTGCAGAGCGGCGCCCTCCGGCGCCCGCGGCGATGCCCATGCGGACCGGCATGGGCATGCGGCCGCGGCCATCCGGAGTGCTTGCTCTTCGCTCGGCGGACCGCACGGCCTTTGTCTCACGACAGTCTCCTCAGGCCGTGGCCAGCTCCAGCAGGGACGCCGCGTGCCCCTTGGGCTTCACCTTGTAGAGCGCCTCCTTCAGGACCCCGTCGGGGCCGATCAGGAACGTGCTGCGCTCCACGCCCATGTACGTCCTGCCGTACATCGACTTCTCCACCCAGACCCCGTACGCCTCGGCCACCTCGTGCTCCGGGTCGCTCAGCAGCGTGAACGGCAGCCCGTGCTTGTCGCGGAACCTCACGTGGCTCTTCAGGGGGTCGGGGCTCACCCCGATCACGCGCACCCCGGCGGCGTCGTAGTCGGCCTGCATGTCGCGGAACTCGCACGCCTGCGTCGTGCAGCCGCTGGTGTCGTCCTTGGGGTAGAAGTAGAGGGCCACGGTGGTCCCGGCCAGGTCGCCCAGGGAGACGGTCGACCCGTCGTCGGCCTGCAGGGAGAAGTCGGGGGCCGGCTGTCCCGCCTCGAGTCGCGCCATGGTCACCTCCGTCGTGAGGGCACGGGCCCAGGGTACCGGCCGCCGCCGCGCCCCCGACGCCCTACGATCGGCCGGTGCATCCGCCCGCCCCCGCGCCGCGCGTGCGCCCGATGCGCGCCGAGGACGTCGACGCCGTCGCCCGGATCTCGGCCGAGGCGCTGCGCGACAAGTACCGGCCGGCCTTCGGCCGGGGCGCGGAGCGCGGCATCGCGGCCGTGCTGCGCCACGACCTGGCGGGGGTCGAGGGGACGCGCCACTGGGTCGCCGAGCACGACGGGCGGGTCGCCGGGGCCGTGCACATGATCCTCTCCGAGGACGCCGGCACCGGCTACCTGCGGGCGATCGGCGCCGAGCTCGGATGGGCGCGCGCGCTGCGGGCGGCGCTGGTGCTGTCGGTGCTCGGACACGGCCGGCTGGCGCCGGACGAGGCCTACGTCGACGAGCTCGCCGTGGCCCCCTGGGCGCGGCGCCGGGGCCTCGCCACCGCCCTGCTGGCGCGCTGCGCCGACGACGCCCGCGCCGAGGGGCGCGCGCGCCTCACCCTCTGGGTGACCGAGGACAACGACGCGGGGCGGGCCCTCTACGAGCGCGCGGGCTTCCGGGTGCGGCGGCGCCGGCGGTGGATCGCCGGGCGGGTGCTGTTCGGGTCGCCCGGCGCCCTGTTCATGGAGCGGGCGCTGAGCCCGCCGCGCTGAGCACCGGCGCGTCCGGGCCGTCGTCGGCGTCGGTGGCCCCGCCGGAGGGGGTGAGCGCGGCCGGGAGCTCCAGGCGCGCCCTGCCGCCGGGCCCCGCGTCGATCGCGAGGCGTCCGCCGAGCCGCTCCGCAAGGGCCGCGGCGACGCCCAGGCCGAGGCCCGCGCCGGGGAGCCCCGCGGCGCCCTCGCCGCGTGCGAAGCGCTCGGTCACCATCGCCAGCTCGTTGCCGGGGACGCCCGGCCCGGTGTCCGTCACCGAGAGCTCGACGAGCCCGCCGGGGAGCTGGCGGCCCGCAAGGGTGATGGTGCCGCCGCGCGGCGTGTGGGTCGCGGCGTTGGTGATCAGCTCGGCGAGGATCTCGTGCACGAGGGCGGCGTCGGTGCGCAGCGGCGGCAGGTCGACGGGCAGCGCGGTCTCGAGGCGCAGGCCCCGGTCGCGCAGGCGGCGGTCGAACGCGGCGCCCAGGCCGTAGGCGAGCCCGGCGGTCCCCACCGCCCGCATGCGCACCTGGCGGGCGCGCGGGTCGTTGGGGGTGCCGCGCAGCACCTGGGCCACGAGGCGCTCCATCCGGTCGGCGGCGGCCTGGATGCGGCGCACGATCGTCGCGCCGCTCGGCGGCACCTGGCCGACGAGGTCGGAGCCGAGCGCCTGGATCTCGCTGACCGGCGCCTGGAGGTGGCGTGCGGCGGCGCCGGTGATCTGACGCCGGAGGGCCGCCAGGCGCGCCTGCTCGGTGCGCTCGCCGATCGCCACGACGCGCCCGCCCGGGACGGCCCAGGCCTCGGCCTCCAGCACCCGCCCGTCCGACAGCGCCAGCCGTCGGGCCACAGGGCCGCTCGCGCCGAGGCCGAGCCGGACGGCGTCGTCGACCTGCGCGGCGTCGGCGGGCGGAAGGGCCGTCGTCAGGCGCTCGAGGGCGTCGTTGCGGATGAGCCCGCCCGAGGGCGTGCGGGCGGCGACCGGATGGGCAAGGGGCGCCAGCGCGGCACCCAGGGAGTCCATGCGGGCCTCGGCCGCGACCTGGAGGTCGGCCGTGCGCTCGACCACCTCGCCGACGGCGCGGTCGAGCCGCGCCCACTCGCCGCGCGACTCCCCCCGCGGCGCCGGGGGGCGCCCGGCGGCGACGGCCTCGAGGGCGACGGCCGTCCCGCGCACCCGGCGATTGGTGCGCGCGGCCACCAGCCACGCCCCGAGGCCCGCGAGCAGGGCCACGACGCCGATCGCCCCGAGGACGGGGGCCATGGAGGCGCCGACGGTGCCGGCGCCGGCGCGCAGCGGCTCGCGCAGCACCACGGCCCCGCCGCCCGGCAGCGGGCGGCGCGCCTCGACGGCGCCGTCCAGGAGGGTCCATCCCGATCCGCCGGTCGTGGCCGCTGCACCGGCCCAGCCGGCGTCGCCCGCGCTCCACACGGCCCCGTCCCGGCCGGTCTCGATGCGCACGCGGCCCGCGGGACCGATCAGGCGCGCGTCGGCGCCGGTCGCCTGCATCGCCGCGCGGGCCTGGGCCGTGCGGGCCGGGTCGAGGTCGCGCGCCAGGGCATCGGCCGTGCGCGCGAGCGGGGCGCCCGTGCCCGCCACCTCGCGCCGCATGTCCATGCCGAGCGCCACGGCGGCCACGAGCCCCGCGGCCACGGCCGCCAGCGCGGCCGCCGCGAGGGCGGCCCGCCACGGCCGGCGTGGGCGGGGGTCGGGGTGCATCGTGGGGCAGGGCTTCGCCCCCGGCGGGCGAAAGTCCTTCCGCCGTCCCCGACGACGGGCCGGCACCGACAGGCGACGGCGGAGGAGCCCGTGCCCCCAGCGGCATCCGACACGATCGACGACGACTGGCCGCAGGCCCGGACGTCGCGGGCCGGTCGCGGGCGCGGGCCGCGGACGCTCACCGCCAGCGAGGCCGCGGCGCTGCTCGGCGTCAGCATCGCGACGGTGCGCGGCTGGGCCGACCAGGGCCGCCTGCCGTCGCACCGCACCGTCGGCGGCCACCGCCGCTTCGAGGTCGAGCAGCTCCGCGAGTGGCTCGCGCGGCGCGGGGCGACCGCGCCCGAGCCGCGCCGGCTGCGGCGCGTGCCGCAGGACATCCCCGCCTGCCCCCTGCTGGCGCGGGAGCTGAACGCCCGCACCGAGGCGATCGTCGAGCGCGTGCTGGCCGGCTACGACGAGGAGGTGCCGACGCCTCTGCCGCCGCCGAGCCCGCCGTCGGTGCGGCGCCTCACCGTGCGCCTCGTGCGCGTCCTCGCGGCCGCCCTCGAGACCGGCCGCCCGGGCTCGGCGACCGGGCGCGCCGAGCTGGCGGGCCTCCGCGGCGGCCTGCAGGGCGCCCCGGGCACGCGGGTGATCGTGGAGCACACGCGCATCGCGCTCGCCGTGCTCGCCGAGGCCGAGGAGGCGCGGCGCGAGGGCGTCGCGATGGAGCGCCTCGCGCTACCCGCGCTGCACTCGGCGATCGACCACGCCCAGGCCGCCGTCGCGCGCGGGTTCGAGCAGGCGCAGGCGATGCGCGCCGGCAGCGGCCCGGGGCCGGTCCGGCCCTGAAATGCCCGATGCCCGCCGAGGCGGGCATCGGGGACAGCAGGCCGTAAGCCGGATTCTGTCGTGGGCAGCCATCCATCTGGGACGCCCCTCACGGGGCGCCTCGTGCGGCCTACCTGGGACTGGGCGAGCAACCCGTGACGCCCCGATTCGGCCTTGCACCGGGTGGGGTTTACCCAGCCGGCCTGTCACCAGACCGCTGGTGCGCTCTTACCGCACCTTTTCACCGTTGCCGCCGGCGGACCGGAGGCTGTGTCGTTTCTGTGGCACTTTCCCTGGGGTTTCCCCCGCTGGCCGTTAACCAGCACCCTGCTCTGCGGTGTCCGGACTTTCCTCGAGCCGCCGAGGCGACCCGCGGCTGCCTGGCCTGCGCCCCGGAGGGTAGCGCGTAGGTTGTGAGCGTGCGGATCGTCTCCCTGCTCCCCTCCGCGACCGAGATCCTGTTCGCCGTCGGGGCGGGCGACGCGGTGGTGGGCGTGACCGTGGAGTGCGACCACCCGCCGCAGGCGCGCGAGCGGCCCGTGGTCTCGACCACCACCCTGCCCCCGGGCCTCGACCCCGCGGAGGTGGACGCGGCCGTGGCCGCCACCCTGGCGTCCGGCGGCGAGCTCTACCGGCTGGAGCGCGGTGCGCTGGCCGAGCTCGACGCCGACCTCGTCGTCACGCAGGACCTCTGTGCCGTGTGCGCCCTCGACGCCGGGGACGTGCAGGCGGCGCTCGACCACCTGGGCTGCGACGGCAGGGTGCTCACGCTTGCGCCCACCGACCTCGCGTCGGTCCTCGGGTCGATCGGCGACCTCGGGCGCGCCGCCGGGCGCGGCGACGAGGCGGACGCCCTGGTGGCCGCGCTGCGGGCGCGCCTGGCCGCCCTGGCCGGCCGGCTCGCGGGCGCGCGGCCGGTCCCGGTCCTGGTGCTCGAGTGGACCGACCCGCCCTACGCCCCCGGGCACTGGGTGCCGGAGATGGTCGTCGCGGCCGGCGGAGTGCCGGCGCTGGGCGTCGCGGGCGGCCGGTCGGTGCGGGTCGGCTGGGGCGACGTCGCGGCCTGCGGCGCCGAGGTGGTGGTCGCCGCGCCGTGCGGCCTGGCCCTCGACGACGCCGCGCGGGCGGCGCGCGACGTGCTCGACCGCGGCCTGCTGCCCGCCGACGTGCCGGTGTGGGCCGTCGACGCCAATGCCTCGTGGGCGCGGCCCGGCCCGCGGCTGGTCGAGGGCGTCGAGGACCTCGCCGGGGCGCTCCACCCGGACCGGGTCCCGCCACCGCCCCCGGAGCGCGCCCGCCGGCTGCGCTGAGCGGGGGCGGATCCACGCTCAGAGCTTGCGGAGCACCCCCACGACCACGCCGCTCAGCACGACCTCGTCGACCACGATCGGCGCGAACGCCTCGTTCTCGGGCATCAGGTGGACCCGCCCGTCGCGCCGGCGCAGGCGCTTGACCGTCGCCTCGTCCTCGATCATCGCCACCACGATCTCCCCGTCGCGCGCGGTGTCGGCGCGGCGCACGACGACCAGGTCGCCGTCGAGGATGCCCGCGTCGCGCATCGACTCGCCGGCGACGCGCAGGACGAAGTCGCCCTCGAAGGGGGTCGTGACCCAGTCCTCGACGTGCTCCTCGGCGAGGCGCGGCACGCCGGCCGCGACCGAGCCGACGAGCGGAAGGGCCGCCGCGGAGGGCGCCGGGGCCGCCGCGAGGGCCTCGGCCGTGGGCGCCGCCTGGCGGACGAACATCGCGCGGGGCTTGGTCGGGTCGCGGCGGATGTGGCCGGCCGACTCGAGCTTGGCGAGGTGGGCGTGGACCGTCGAGGGCGAGGCGAGGCCGACCCCGAGGCCGATCTCACGCACGGTCGGCGGATAGCCGTTGTCGCGACAGTGCCGCTCGATGAAGCTGAGGATGGCCGACTGCCGCTCGGTCAACTCGTCCATGCCGGGTGCCCCCTCGGGAAGCGAACAGGTGTTCCGGACGGTACCAGAGGCTCGGCGGCGTGGGAACCTGCCCCGGCGCGTCGAGAGCGGGCCCGCACCTCGCTATACTCCCGCGGCCCTCGAGCGCCGGTGGCGGAATTGGTAGACGCGCAAGGTTGAGGGCCTTGTGACCCGTTCGGGTCGTGGAGGTTCAAGTCCTCTCCGGCGCACTGGAGTGATCCGGCCCCCGCGGCATCGCCCGGGGGCCGTGTCCGTCGACGGGCCGGGTCCCGCCCCGCTCAGGCGCTCAGCGGAAGCAGGAGCGCTGCCACAGGAGCAGCACCCCGGTGATGTAGTTCAGCGTGCGCCGCATGTCCCTCCTCATCGGCGCGGACGCGCCGGAGCGTGAGCGGGGTCACGGTCTTCACGCCGCGGGGGCGGGTTCCTGCGCGGGCCGGCGCGCGCGGACGCGCGGGAGACATCGGCCCATCCCCACCGGGGCACGGCTCCGGTCCGGCGGCCGCGCGAGCGGACGGCGGGGAGCCGCGCGCCTAGAAGATGCGGCCGATGATCTCCACGACCCAGGCGAGCAGGTACACCTGGATGACGGCGGCGAGGTAGATCGCGATGGCCAGTACGAAGACCGCGACCGCGCTGCCGACCCATTTGACGGCGGGATTCATCGCGCGGAACCCTATCCGGCGGCGAGGTCGACCGGAAGGGCGCTCGCGCGCGGAGGGCCACCTGACCCCGGTGCGCGGGCCCGAGGTCCCGGACGGCGCCGCCTAGACTTGGGCGCCATCGCCCCGACCCACCCCCCGAGGAGCGCAATGACCGAGACCACCGACGCGGCCGAGCGGTGCCGCGAGGCCCTGCTCGGCGCGATCGCCAACCAGGTCGAGCTCGCGCCCAACGCCACGACCCTGCTGCGCCTCGCCGAGGCGTACGCCTGGTGCGTCGCGCCGGGTCAGGACCACGGGACCAGCGAGAGGTCCTGAGCCGCCCGGGCGAGCGCCCGCGTCGCCGGATGCGCCGGATCGGCCAGGAGGGCCGCCGGGGCGCCCTGCTCCACGATGCGGCCCCGGTCCATCACGGCGACGCGGTCCGCGACCGCGGCCACGCCCGCCAGGTCGTGTGAGATGAGCAGGTAGGACAGCCCGCGCTCGGCCCGCAGCTCGCCGAGCAGGGCCATGATGCGCGCCCCGGTCGCCGTGTCGAGGGCCGACAGGGGCTCGTCGAGCACCAGGGCGCGCGGATCCAGCGCCAGCGCGCGCGCGAGGGCCACCCTCTGGCGCTGCCCGCCCGAGAGCGCCGCGGGGCGGCGCGCCGCCAGCGCCGGGTCGAGCCCCACCCGCTCGAGGAGCGCGTCCACGCGCTCGCGCCGGGCGGCGCGGCCGGCCGGGATGCCGTGGATCGCCATGGGCTCGGCGATCGAGGTGGCGACACTCAGCCTCGGGTCGAGGCTGAGATCCGGGTCCTGGAAGACGATCTGGGCCGTCCGCCGGGCCGTCGCGAGCTCCGCGGCCGACGCCTCGGCCAGATCGACGCCGCCCACCCGCGCCGAACCCCCGTCGGGCACGTCCAGCCTCACCATCAGGCGGGCGAGGGTGGTCTTCCCGCTCCCCGACGCCCCGACCAGGCCCACGACCTCGCCCGCGCCCACCACGAGGTCCACGCCGTCGAGGGCCCGCACCTCGCCCCGCCGGCCGCGGTGCACCCGCGTCAGGCCGCGGGCCTCCAGCAGGGGGGCACGCGGCGCCCGCGCCGTGGCGGCGGGCCTGCGGGGCGCCGGGTGCGCGGCCGCCTCGACGAGGGCCGCGGTCGCCGGATGCCCCGGGGCGGCCAGCAGCCCGCGGGCCGGGCCGGACTCGACGATGCGACCCCGCTCCATCACCGCGATGCGGTCGGCGAGCCGGGCCACGGCGCCGAGGTCGTGCGCGACGAGCAGCACGGCGAGGCCCCGTTCGCGGCGGCGACGGTCGATCAGGTCGAGCACCTCCACCTGGACCGGCGCGTCGAGGGACGCCGTCGGCTCGTCGGCCACGAGCACCGCGGGGCCCGGCGCCAGCGCGAGCGCGATCAGGGCCCGCCGCCGCTGCCCGCCGGACAGGCGGTGGGGCACGTCGTCGCGGTCGAGCCCCACCTCGGCAAGCGCCGCGGCGGCCCGCTCCCGTGCCTCCTCGCGCGACAGCGGGAGGTGCGCGCGCAGGGTCTCGGCCACCTGCGCCCCCACCGTCCGCACCGGGTCGAGGGACGACGCCGGATCCTGGGGCACGAGGCCGATGCGGGCGCCCCGCACACGGCGCAGGGCGTCGCCGTCGGCGGGCAGCGGCTCGCCGCCCACGGCCACCGTGCCCCCGGCGGCGCGCGCCGGCGGGGGCACCAGGCCGATCAGCGACCAGGCCGTCAGGCTCTTCCCCGCCCCGCTCGCGCCCACCAGGGCGAGCACCTCGCCGGCCCGCACCTCCAGGTCGACCCCGTCCACCAGCGCGACGCCGCCCGGCCCTACGACCCGCAGACCGCGCGCCGAGAGGGCGGGCGCAGGGGTCACCACGGCCGCGCCCCCCGGGTGTCGGGGTCCGGCGCGTACCGCGGGGCGAGGGCCCGCCGCACCGCGTCGCCCAGCAGGCTCACCGCCAGCACCGTCAGCACGACCATCATCGCCGGGAAGACGGTCAGCCAGGGGCGGTCCTCGATCGTGTCCTGGGCGCCGATCATCAGGCCGCCCCACGACAGGACCTCGTCGGGGTCGAGCCCGAGGCCCAGGAAGGAGAGGGCGCTCTCGGCCAGGATGGCCGTGCCGACCGCGAGGGAGGCGAACGGCACGATCTCCGGCGTCGCCGCCGGCAGCAGGTGGCGGCCCACCACGCGCCCGCCCCCGGCGCCCGCCGCGCGGGCGGCGTCCACGTAGGGCAGGGCGGAGGTCCGCAGCGCCGACGCGCGCGTGAGCCGGAAGAGCGGCGGCCACGACAGCAGGGAGAGGATGAGCACCACCTGGGCCACCCCGACCCGCTCGAAGGCGAGGCTCAGGACGATGAGCACGATGAACGCCGGGACGATCAGGAACAGGTCGGTCACCCGCGACAGCACCCCGTCCACCCAGCCGCGGAACCAGCCGGCCGCGAGGCCCAGCCCGGCGCCCACCAGCGTCGCCGCGACCGCCGTCGACAGGCCGATCACGAGCGAGACCCGGCCCGCGACCAGCACGCGGGTGAGCACGTCCTGCCCGAGGTCCGCGGTGCCGAAGGGGTGCGCCCGGGAGGGCCCCTCGTTGCGGGCGGCGAGATCCTGCTCGTCGGGCCCGTAGGGCGAGAGCTCCGGGCCGACCAGGCAGGCCAGCGCCACCGCGGCGAGCAGGGCCGCGCCCGCCACGCCCGACGGCCCGAGCCGCGCCGCCAGCGCCCGGGGGCTCACCGGTGCCCGCCCCGCAGGTCGACGCGCGGGTCGAGGGCGGCGTACAGGAGGTCGGCCAGGAGCGCCGCCAGCACCACCGCGACCGCGCCCAGCATCACGATGCCCATCGCCACGTTGATGTCCCGCGCCACGGCCGCATCGCGCAGCAGCAGGCCCATCCCGGGCCACGAGAAGACCGTCTCGGTGACGACGGCGCCGCTCAGCACCGCGCCGAGGTCGAGCGCCACCAGCGTCACCAGCGGGCCGAGCGAGGTGCGCAGGGCGTGGCCGAGCACCACCCGCCGCTCGGGAAGCCCTCGCGCGCGCGCCGCCGCCACGTGGTCGGAGGCGAGCTCCTCGGCCAGCGCCGCGCGCTGGAAGCGGCTCCAGACGGCGACGTTGACGATCGCCAGCGTGAGGACCGGCAGCACCAGGTGCTGGAGGTGGTCGACCGAGAACACGTCCCCCTCGCTCTCGAAGGAGAAGCGCTGGGACGTGAAGAGCACCGTCGCGCCGTCGCCGCCGAGCCGGTCCCAGAGCAGCAGCGACACCGTCGCGAGGGCCACGCCGCCCGCCAGGGCCGCGCGCGAGGCGACGCCGCCCCGGCGCACGCCGGCCAGCCCGGCGAGCGCCACGACCGTTCCGAGCGCGAAGGGCAGCACCGCCCAGCCCTCGTCGCGCATCCACACCGCGCCGAGCTGGAGCAGCACGCCCGCGACGAAGGTCGGCACGGCGAAGCCGACGTAGGCGAGCGCACCGAGCGCGTGGTCGGTCGCCGAGCCCTGCCGCGTCGCCGAGACCACGCCGACCACCAGGGCGAGGACGACCGAGACGAGCGTCGCGAGCAGCATCAGCTCGAGGGTCGCCGGCAGGGCGTCCATGATCGGCTCGATCGCGTTGCGGCTGCGGTCCGTCGTCGAGACGCCCCAGTCGCCCTGCACGAAGCCGGTCAGCCAGCGCCACCAGCCCTCGTACCACGGGACGTCGAGCCCCTGCTGCTCGACGAGGCGCAGGACGTCCTCCTCGCGCACGCCCGGCAGGCGCCGCAGGCGGGCGACCGGGTCGGCCGCGCGGTAGAGCAGCAGGTAGGCGACGAGGCTCACGGCGAGCAGCAACGGCACGGCGCCGAGCAGCCGCCGGCCGACAACCCCTGCCACCGTCCGCGTGGTCACGCCCCCGGTGCTCCGAGGCGACGTGCTCCTACCGGGGCAGCGTCCACTCCCCGCTGTTCCAGAACACCTCGGCCTGGCTCGGGTTCTGTCGCACGCCCTCCAGGCCCTCGACGTGGGCGACGGTGTTGGGCTGCTGGTAGAGCGGGATCAGGGGCACCTCCTCGGCGACGATCTCCTGCACCCGCCCCAGCGTCGCGGCGCGGGCGTCGTCGTCGATCTGCCGGTCGGAGAGGCGCATGAGCCGGTCGGCCTCGGGATCGCTCCACCGGTACACGTTCTGACCGGTGAAGCCGTTCTCCTCCGACGGGATCTGCGACGAGTCGAGCAGGCCCGTGACGCTCGGGTCGACCGGGCCGCCGAAGGCCAGCATCACGGCCGTGTAGTCGTCCGAGCCGAGCACCTCCCCCGAGTAGACGCGATCGGCCGGCAGCGGGCGGGGCACGACCCGGATGCCCGCCTCGCGCGCCTGCTCGGCGATCAGGGCGGCGGTCGAGCGGCGCAGCTCGCCCTCGGACGTGGTGATCAGCGGCACCTCCAGCGGCCGCCCGTCCTTCTCGAAGATCCCGTCCGGCCCGCGTGTCCAGCCGGCGCCCTCCAGCTCGCGCGCCGCGGCCCCGGGGTCGTACCGGTACCGCTCGAAGGCCGGCGCATAGCCGAGCTGGAAGGGGCGCACGACGCTGTCGAGCACGGGCACGCCCCCCTCGAGCAGCACCTCGGCGATCTGCTCGCGGTCGACCGCGTACGCCAGCGCCCGCCGGACGGCGGGGTCGTCCAGCGGGAAGCGCTGGGTGTTGAGGATCAGGTGCTCGAAGAAGACCGACGGCACCGACTGCACCTCGACCCCGTCGATGTCGCGCGCGCGGCGGATCAGCGCGGGGTCGGGCGGAGGGCTGACCATGTCCGCCTGCCCCTGGCGCAGCGCGGTGAGGGCGGCGCCCGAGGTCTGCAGGAAGTCGAACACGATGCGGCCGACGCCGGGCTCGGCGCGGTCGCCGGCGCCCCACCAGTCGGGATCGGCCTCCAGCACGGCGCGCACGCGGGGCTGGTAGCCGGCGAGCACGAAGGGCCCCGAGCCGAGCATCCCGCCGTCGTTCCAGACGGTCCCGAAGTCGGCGCCGGCGAGGACGTGGCGCGGCAGCACGTAGTTCCCGCCCGAGACGCTGAACACCTCGCGCCACGGCGCGTAGTCGCCGGTGAACGCGACGGTCAGGCAGGTCGCGGCCGGGCACGACTCGCCGGACGCGGTGCGCCCGGGCGTGATCGCGCGGATCTCCTCCCAGCCCGAGCGGCTGGCCACCGGGACGTCCGGGTCCATCATCGTGCGCCAGGTGAACACGACGTCGCGGCTCGTGACCGGCCGTCCGTCCGACCAGCGCGCCTCGGGCCGGATGCGGAACGTCACCCGCAGCGGCCCCTCGGCCACGTCGGCCCCCGACGGGACGGCCTCGGCGAGCTGCGGCACGTACGCCCCGGTCTCGTCCACCGTCAGCAGGTTCTGGAGGACGTTCGAGGCGATCCGCTGCCCGGTGATCGAGATGCCCTCGGCGAGGACCGGGTTCAGGATCGCCGGCACCTGGTCCTCGGCGTTCACGAGGGTGCCGCCGCCGGGCGCGGGGTCGGAGCCCCCCGAGCCGCAGCCCGCCACGGCGAACACCGCGACGACGGCGAGCGCCGCCGCCAGCCTCACCCGCATCCTCTCCCCACCGTCACCCCGACGTCCGGATCCGGGCAACCGTACACCGGCGCCCGGCCGCTGCGGCCCGGACCGGGCCGCGCGAGCTCAGATCCGGCGGGCCAGGAAGAACGTCGTGACGAAGAAGAGGATCGCCGACGCGACGGTGACGCGGTCGAGGTTCTTCTCGACGATCGCCGTCGACCCGCCGTAGGAGCTCGACGACCCGCCGACGCCGAAGGCGCCGGAGAGGCCCGCGTCCTTCCCGCTGTGCAGGAGCACGAGGAAGATCAGGAGCACCGCGTTGAGCGAGTGCAGGACGACGAGGAAGGCGGTCACGGGCGGGACGGTAGCATGAGGCCTCGCCGTGGACGACCTCCCGATCCTCAACCCGGCCGCCTTCCCGGACTGCTTCGTCTGCGGACCGGCCAACCCCGAGGGGCTCGGGCTGATCATCCGCCGCGACGGCACCGACGCGGTCGCCGTCCACACCCCGCGCGCGGCGCACATCGGGTGGCCCGAGCGCGTCCACGGGGGCATGATCGGGATGCTCGTGGACGAGATGCTCGTCTACGCCGGCGCGCCGCACGGCCTCTGGGGGATGACGGCCAAGGTGCGCTACTGGCTGCGCCGCCCGATCCCGGTGGGCGAGCCGCTGACGTTGCGCGGCCGGCTGGTGCAGCGCAGCGAGCGCGGCTACCGCGCCGTGGTCACGGTCCACCTGCCCGGCGACGTGCTCGCGGCCGAGGGCGAGGGCATGTGCGTGCTGCGCCGCACGCCGCCCGGGGAGGCCGAGCCCGCGAGGATCCCCTAGGCGGGGTCGGGCTCCGCGCGCGTCCTGCCGATGGGGAGGGCGTGACGGGGTCATCGCCGGACGAGCGGTTGCGGCGCCTCGAGGCCGCCGCGCGGGCGCGCGCACGCGGGGAGCGCGTGGTGGTGCCGGACGCGCGAGCCCCGGAGTGCGAGGTGTGCGGACGCCCGGGGGTCGTGTGGGGCGCCCTGTGCGACGACTGCCGCGCGCGGCTCGCGTCCGGACGGGGCCGCACCGGGTAGCCTGGGGGTGTGGAGATCCGCGCCCGCGACGCCGCAGAGCCCTTCGTCACCACCGACGGCAGCACCATCCGCTCGCTGCTCGACCTCTCGAACGCCCCCGTCGCGCACCAGAGCCTCGCGGAGGCGACGATCGAGGCCGGCGGGTCGACCGTGCGGCACCACCACCGCGTCTCCGAGGAGATCTACTACCTCGTCGAAGGATCCGGGGGCATGGAGCTCGACGGCGAGGAGCGCCCGGTGGGCGTCGGCGACGCGATCCTGATCCCGCCGGGGGCGTGGCACCGCATCCGGGCGTCGGAGGACGGGCCGCTGCGCCTGCTCTGCGCCTGCGCGCCGCCCTGGGCGGCCGAGGACACCTACTTCGACTGACCGCGCGGCGGGCGTAGGATCGTCCGCCGTCCCGCACCCGCACGAGGAGCCCGCGTGGCCGACCGCCTGATCCGCCTGGGGCACAGCCCCGACCCCGACGACGCGTTCATGTTCTACGCCCTGGCCGAGGAGCTGATCCCGAGCGACGGGTTCCGCTTCGAGCACATCCTGAGGGACATCGAGACCCTCAACGCCTGGGCCCGCGAGGGGCGTCTCGAGGTGACCGCCGTGTCCGTGCACGCGTACGCCTACCTCTCGGAGGGCTACCGGCTGCTGCCGCACGGCGCGTCGATGGGCGAGCGGTACGGCCCGATGGTGGTGGCGCGCGAGGGCGACGACATCGACCCGGCCGACCTCCCCCGCCTGCGGGTGGCGGTGCCGGGTGCGCTCACGAGCGCCTTCCTCGAGCTCCAGCTCGCGGTGGGGCGCATCGCCGACCCGGTCATCACCCCCTTCGACCGCATCCTCGACGTCGTCGAGGCGGGCGAGGTCGATGCGGGCCTCGTGATCCACGAGGGGCAGCTCACCTACCAGACCCAGGGGCTGCGCTCGATCCTCGACCTCGGCGAGTGGTGGCACGAGCTGACCGGGGGCCTCCCCCTGCCGCTCGGCGCCAACGCGGTGCGCCGCGACCTCGACGTCGGCGACACGCTGCCGCGCCTCTCGCGCCTGCTGCGCGAGAGCATCGCCTACGCCCTGGAGCACCGCGAGGGGGCCCTCGCCCACGCCGAGCGCTTCGGCCGCGGCCTGGACGAGGCGCTCGCGGACCGCTTCGTGGGGATGTACGTCAACGAGCGCACCCTCGACTACGGCGAGGACGGGCGGGCCGCGGTGGCCGAGCTGCTGCGCCGGGGCCACGAGGCCGGCCTCATCCCCACCGCCCCCCGGGTCGACTTCGTGGAGGACTGAACGGCGCCGGAGCGCGACTGGCAGGGGGAGATCGACCGCTGGACGGAGCGCTTCCGGGGGGTCGAGGACCCGCCGGAGCCCTTCGCCACGGCGCTGCGCGAGGGATGGACCCCCGAGGCCCGGGAGGCGCTCGCCGCCGAGGCCGAGGCCTACGCCACGGCGCAGCGCTCCCTGCTGGAGCAGGTCGGCGGCGCCGGGATGGACCTGGTGCGGCTCGACTGCCGCGCCGGGTCGTGCGGCGTCTGCGCCCGGTACTGCGGCAAGGCGTACTCGCTCACGGGGGCCACGGAGGGCCTCCCGCCTCCCCCGCCGCTGCCGATCTGCCCGGCCTGCCGGCACACGCTCAACCTGCTCACCCCGTTCTTCATGCAGAGCCTCGGGCTCGACCTCGACGACCTGATCGACGAGGCCGAGCCCTTCCAGGGCTGACACGCCGGCGCTCCGTCTCGTGATGCGGGACGGGGGTCGCCGGACGACGTCGGTCACCCGGGCGCGCGGGCGGCGTCCGACCTGGAGGGTCGGGGAGGGGGCCGCGACGTCCCAGCCCACCGCCACCCCGCGTACCACGGGGGATGTCCGCGCGCGGCGCCGACGCGGGGGCCACCTCGGGCCCCTCCCCATGCCGTACGGACAGCCCGGGCACAGCTAGACGAACGTCGGGTTGCCCGCGTCGGGGGGTCTGGGGCCCAATGGCAGCCCCCGCCCGTCCCGCCACCCGAGGTGCCCCTCCCCGCAATGCGCCGTCCGCTCCTGCTCCTGATGATCGCCGCGGTCGCCGCCGCCCTGCCCGTCTCTGTCGCCGCCATCGGCTCGACCGCAGCCCGTCCGGTGCCGACGTCGGCGGCCGCCGCCACATGCGACCCGCTCACCCCGCTCGACCGGACCATCGAGCGCGACCAGCGGCGCGTCGACCGCCGGCTGTTCGGCCGCGAGAAGGTGGCGAAGCGGGCCCGTGCGCGGGCGGCGGCGCGCGCCGCCGCCTGCCGGCGGGAGCGCGCGGCGTCGACCCGGGTCGCGGACGGGACACTCCACCGGGCGCACGCGACGGGCTCGCCGACGACCGTCGGCCAGTGGGGCGCGGCCTTCGCCATGAACGGCGTCGGGATCCACGCGACGCTGATGCCGAACGGCAAGGTGCTCAAGTTCTACGCGAACCCCGCCTACGGGGATGGGCCGGCCCGGGCGGTGGTCTGGGACCCCGTCAGCGGCGGTCAGCGCCGGGTGGACCCGCCGAGCAACATCTGGTGCGCGGGGCAGACGCTCCTGGCGGACGGCCGCGTGATGATCGCGGGCGGCAATCTCGCCTACGAGAAGCCCGGGGTCCACACCTTCAAGGGCCTCGACGAGATCTGGCTCTTCGACCCGCGCGACGAGTCGTGGACGCGCGGGCCGGACATGCTCCGAGGGCGCTGGTACCCGACCACCACGCGGATGGCCGACGGGCGGGTCCTCATCACGGCAGGCTGGGACGAGACCGGCCGCATCAGCCCCTACCCGGCGCGCAACCAGGACGTGGAGGTCTACACGCCGGCCCCGGACGGGCGCGGGCCCGGGACGGTGGCGAGGGTCGCCACCAAGGACATGGTCTACTACCCGCACTGGTTCGTGCTGCCGGACAGCCGGCTGCTGATGGTGAGCCCGCGCAACTACGAGTCGGCCATCCTCGATCCGGCCACCTGGCGCTTCACCGACATCCCCGACGCGGCCGTCAGCCGCGAGTACGGTTACGGCAGCGCCACGCTCCTGCCCGGCGGGCCGAACGGCTCCTGGCGGGTGATGCTGATGGGGGGCAGCGACGCGCGGTCGGCATCGGGGGTCAACGGCTCGACCGCCAGCACCGAGGTCTTCGACGCGGCCACCCCGTCCGCCGGCTGGTCGCCGCGGGCCCCCCTCACCGAGCCGCGACGCAACGTCAACACGGTGATCCTGCCCGACGGCGACCTGCTCGCGGTGGGGGGCAACGGATCGGGTGCGAGCGGCTCCCCGCGCTTCGAGACCCTCCTCTACGACCCGTCCGCCAACAGGTTCACCCGCATGGCGTCGCAGTCCCAGCCGCGCGGCTACCACTCGACCGCCCTGCTCCTGCCCGACGCGAGGGTCATGTCGGCGGGTGACGACACCGCCGCGGGCGGCGGCCCCTACACGGACCTCGCCGAGATCTACTCTCCGCCCTACCTGTTCCGCGGCCCGCGGCCGACGATCGCCGGCGCGCCGTCGGCGATCGGCTGGGGCGACGGCTTCACGATCCGCGCCAGCGGGGACGCCGTCCGCGCCGTGCTGATCGCCCCCGGGTCGACGACGCACGCCAACGACATGAACCAGCGGCACGTCGAGCTGGCCGTCACCCGCACGGCGGGCGGCCTGACGGCCACGGCGCCGCCCTCGGCCGGCGTGGCGCCCCCCGGCCCCTACATGCTCTTCGTCCTGAACGGCGACGGCGTCCCGTCGGTCGCCCGCTGGGTGGACGTGGGCGCGCAGACGCTTCCCGAGGCGCCCCCCGGCGAGCCCCCCGGCGAGCCCGCCCCCGGGACCCCGGCCGGGCCGGGCACCCCGCCCGGCGGAACGACCGGGCAGCCGGGCACGCCCTCGCGGGTGGCCCCGGCGGTGGTCCGGCTGCGGCCGGCCGGCGCGCGGGCGCTGCCCCGGGCCGTACGGCTGCGCGTCGCGTCCACGGCGAACAAGCGCGCGGCGCTGCGCCTGAACCTGACCGCGCCCCGCCGCTCGGCGCCCGCCGTCGCGCGGCGGCTGATGCTCGCGCGGGCCGGCCGGGTCGGCGTGGCGACGCTGACCACCCGCACCCCGGCCCGCTGGACGACCCTGCGCCGCACCCTGCGCGTGCGCGTGCAGACGCCGGGCGGCCCGACGCGCATCATCACCCGGACCGTCCTGCTGACGCGCACGACGTCGGGCGTCACGATGAGGCTCCGCCCCGCGCGCTGACCCGCGCGGGCGGCGCCCCGCCCCGCCACCCCCGGGCTAGACCACGTGGACGGCGGCGGCGGCCGCCGGCGGCACGTCGACCACGGTGTCGTCGTCGACCCGGATCGAGATCGGCCCGCCGAACGGCGCGTGCCCCAGCACCTCCACGCCCGCGTCCGGCACCAGTCCGCGCTCGGCGAGGAACCGCAGGAGCGCGTCGTCGCGGTCGTCGACCCGCCCGACCACGGCGCGCGCGCCCTCCCCCAGCTCGGACAGGCGGCGGGTGGGCGTGCTGGCGACGTGGCCGCCGAGCGTGGGGATCGGGTGCCCGTGAGGGTCGCGCTCGGGATGGCCGAGGGCCTCGGCGATGCGCGCGGCGAGCGCCTCGGAGACGTGGTGCTCGAGCACCTCGGCCTCGCGGTGGACCTCGTCCCAGGGCATCCCGAGGCGCGTGGCGAGGAAGGTCTCCAGCAGGCGGTGGTGGCGGATCACCTCGAGCGCGGCCTGGCGGCCGCTCGCGGTCAGCTCCACCCCCTGCCGCTTCTCCTGGACGACGTACCCGAGCCCGTCGAGCTTCTTCAGCATGTTGCTCGCGGAGGCGGTGGTCACCGCGAGCGCCTCGGCGACCTGCGAGGTCGTCACCGGCCCCGGCTCCTCGGCCTGCTCGTCGAGCTGGTAGATCGCCTTCAGGTAGTCCTGGACGGCGGGACTGGGACGGTCCATCGGTGGGTCGCTCCGGGCAGGGACGGGCCACGGATCGTACCGGCCGCTCCCCGGCGGGGGATTGGACGACGTCCCAGTGGGCATCACACCGCTATCTTGCGCCCGTTCTTAGCGGCTCATAACAAACGGCTGCCACAGTCCCCGCCATGGCGATCGCCCTCTCCGAGCTACGGCCCAACGGCCTGCGGAGCTCCGGCGTGAGAGCTCCCGGACGCGTGGCCCTCTCCCGCATGGACCTCTTCGCGGGACTCCCCGATCGTGACCTGACGCTGCTCGACAGCCGGCTGCCGCTGGTGCGCTGGCCGCGGGGCGCCGTCATGCCCGAGCCCCTCGGGCGGTCGGACCACCTCTACGTGGTCCGCGACGGCCGGCTCGCGATGTTCGAGAGCACGGCCCCCGGGCACGAGATCATGATCTCGCTGCTCGACGCCGGCGCGATCTACTCGACCCTCGGCGACGCCCCGCCCGCGAGCGTCACCGCCCTCGAGGACTCCGCGGTGTCGCCGCTGTCGGGCCGTGCCATCGAGGGCCTCATCGCCCGCTATCCGCGCCTCGGGCGCAACCTGGCCGAGCTGCTCTCGGACCGGGTCGCGATGCTGCGCGAGACCGTCGCGCTCGTGAGCGAGATGCGCGTGGAGGATCGCCTGCGCGCGCGCCTGCACCAGCTCGCCGACCGCTTCGGCGTCGCCACCCGCGAGGGCGTCGAGCTGCGCCTCGACCTGACCCACGCGCAGTGGGCGTCGCTCGTCGGCGCCTCCCGCGAGGCCGTCACCACGGCCTTCAGCAAGCTGCGCGGCAGCGGGGCCGTCGAGATGGAGGGTCGTTCGATCACCATCCCCTGGGAGGTCGTGCGCGCGCGCGAGGAGGCCGTCAGCCTCGCCGCCGCCGACGAGTCCTAGGAGGGCTGCGGGCCTCCTCGCGGGGCTCGCGTGCTGCCTGCTGCTCCTGACCGCGCCGCCCGACGGCGGTGCCGCCCCGGACGGCGGGCCGGTCGTGCGCGACGCCGTGCTCGGCCGGTCCGCGGAGGGTCGCCCCGTGCGGGTGTCGGTGGTCGGCGACCCGGCCGCCCCGGCCCGCGTCCTCGTGGTCGGCGCGATCCACGGCACCGAGCCCGCCGGGCGGGCGGTCGCGGCCCTGCTGCGGCGCAGCCCGCCGCGCCTGCCCGGAGTGGCGCTCTGGATCGTCCGCGACCTCAACCCGGACGGCACCGCCGCCGGGACGCGCCAGAACGCGCGCGGGGTCGACCTGAACCGCAACTTCCCGGACGCCTGGCGCGCCCGGGGGCGCCCCTTCGACACCTTCCACGCCGGCGCGCGGCCGCTCTCCGAGCCGGAGTCGCGCCTGCTCGCGCGGCTCGTGCGGCGCCTGCGACCCGACCTCACCATCTGGTACCACCAGGCGCTGACGCTCGTCGACCTCGGCACCGCGCGCCGCCCGGCGCTGCCGCGGGCCTACGCCCGGGCCGCGGGCCTGCCGGTCGCGCGGCTGGGCTTCCTCCCCGGCATCGCCACCCGGTGGCAGAACCGCGCGCCCGGGGGCAGCGCCTTCGTCGTGGAGCTGCCCGGCGGGCCCCTCCCCGCGTCGGCCGCGGCCCGGCACGCCCGGGCGGTGGCGGTCGCCGCGCACGCGGCCGCGCGCGATCCCCTGGTCCGGGGGAGACCCTCGCCCGTACCCTGACCCGATGCGCCGCGCCGCCGCCCTCGCCCCCGTGCTCACGATCTGCGCACTCGCCGCCGGGTGCGGCGGCGACCCGCCCGTGGGCTCCGAGGGCCCCGCCGCGCCGTCCGCGCCGCAGCCCGTCACCGCGCCGGACCCGGCCGAGCGCGGGGCGCCCGTGGTGCGCGGGCCCATCGAGCTGATCGACGGCACCGTCCTGCCCGCCGCGCGCCTGCGCGGCCGCGTCGTGCTCGTGGTCAACACCGCCAGCCGCTGCGGCTTCGCGCCCCAGTTCGCCGACCTCGAGGCGCTGAGCGCCTCGCGGGGGGCGCGCGGGCTCACCGTCGTGGGGTTCCCGAGCGACGACTTCGCCCAGGAGCTCGACGACCCCGACGCGATCGCCGAGTTCTGCGAGCTCAACTACGGCGTGCGGTTCCCGATGGCCGCCCCGGGGCGGGTGACCGGGCCGTCCGCCCAGCCGGTGTTCCGCGCCATCGCAGAGCGCGGCGGCGGCGCCGGGGTCGCGCCCGACTGGAACTTCACCAAGTACGTGATCGATCGCGAGGGGAGGCTCGTGGCGCGCTTCGCGCCGGCCGTCACCCCCGACGACCCGCGGCTGACCGGGGTCGTGGACCGGCTCCTCGCGGAGCCCGCGGACGCCTAGGGGCGATCCGCCCCGGCCCGGCCGCGCGGATGCGCGCCCGGGCCGACGATGGGTGCTAGCGGCGGATCCAGGTCGCGGCGACCGCGGCGTTGGCGGCCACGAGGGTGGCGACGGTGGCACCGGCGACGTAGATGGCGATGAGGTGACGACGCATGTAACCTCTCCAGGTAGAGGGGACGATCCGGTGTGAGGCCCGGCTTGACCCCTCTATCGGTGTCGGCGATCGATTCCTTACCGGCGGTGCACGCGGGTCTCGTAGGCAATGTCTCGCCCCTCGATGACCACGCCCCTGTGCCGCCTGCTGGGGATCGAGCACCCCGTGTTGCTCGCCGGCATGGCCGGCGGACCCACGACACCCGAGCTCGTCGCCGCGGTGTCACGCGCCGGCGGGCTCGGCGCGTTCGGCATCACGGGCATGTCCCCGGAGGCCGTCACGGCCGCCGTCGCGAGGGCCCGCGAGCTCACCTCCGCGCCCGTCGCGGTCAACGTCCTGGTGGCCCCCGCGACCGCCCCCGACCCGGAGGGCCGCGACCCGCGCCCGGTCATCGGGCGGTTGCGCGAGGAGCTCGGCCTGCCTGCCGCGCCGCCTCCGCCGCCCACGGCGGCGACGGCGCGGGAGCTGGTGGAGGCCGCCCTCGCGGCCGGGGCCGGCGTGGTCTCGGTCGGCCTCGGCGACCCGGCATCGGTGGCCGATCTCGCGCGCGACGCGGGGGTGCCGCTGATCGCCATGGCCTCGTCGGTCGCCGACGCCGAGCGCTCGGTGGCCTCCGGGGCGGACGTGATCGTGGCCCAGGGCGGCGAGGCGGGCGGCCACCGCTCGACCTTCGAGCTGCCCGCCGACGGGTCCGTGCCGCTGGTCGGCACGATGGCGCTCGTGCCCCAGGTGATCGCCGCGGTCGACGTCCCCGTGGTCGCGGCGGGCGGGATCATGGACGGCCGCGGGCTCGTGGCCGCGCTGGCGCTCGGCGCGCAGGGCGTGCAGATGGGCACCCGCTTCCTCGTCGCCGCCGAGAGCGGCGCCCCCGCGGGCTACCGGCGCCGCGTGGCGCAGGCCCGGGACACGGACACGGTCGTCACCAGGGCGGTCTCCGGGCGGCCCGCGCGCGGCATCCGCAACCGCCTGATTGCGACGCTCGAGGCCGAGGGGCCCTCCGCGCTCGGCTACCCGGCGCAGGCGGGCGCGACCGGCGACCTGCGGGCCCAGGCGGCGCGCCGCGACGAGCCGGAGCTGCTCGCGCTGTGGGCGGGGCAGGCGGCGGGGCTGGCGGGCGCCGAGATGCCCGCCGAGCGGATCATGCGCGACGTCGTCGACGAGGCCGCGGCCGTGATCCGCACGCTGGGGGACCTGGCCGCCGGCTGACCGCGGCCCGCCGGGCGGCGACCGCGATGTCGTCCGCGCGGAGGGGGCCTGCCTCCCGAAGGCCCCCTCCGCCACGGACGTCCCTCACCCGCGCGGCAGCTCGGGTGCGGGCTCGTCCGCCGCGCCCTCGGGCACGGCGATCTTGGGCAGCGCGACGAGGACCAGGGCGACCCCGGCCAGCACGCACGCCGCGGCGGTGAACAGCCAGCCGTACCGGCCGCTGTCGCCCGCCAGGGTCATGACCGCGACGCGCACGAGCAGCGCGCCGCCCGCCAGCAGCAGCGCGAGCCCCGCGGACGGGGCCACCCGGCTGCGCATCATGCGCGGCCGGCCAGGTCCGTCTCCGCGACCACGTCGTCCGCGAGCCGGGCATCCCAGGCGTCGAGGTCGCGGCGCGAGTGCACGCCGGACTTGCGCAGCACCGACTGGGCGTGCGTGCGCACCGTGTGCCAGGAGAGGCCGAGGCGCAGCGCGATCTCCTTGTAGGTGAGGCGCTGGCGCATCAGCCGGAGCACCACGCGCTCCTGCTCGGTCAGGGCCTCCGGCCCGCCCCGGCGCCGGGGGGCCGGGGCGCCGGCCGGGACCGGCGCCGCGACCGCGCCCCGCAGGGCGTCCTGGACCGCATCGACGACCGCGTCGCGGGTCCAGGTGGGCAGCAGGTGGCCGCTCGCCCCCGCCGCGAGCGCCGCGAGCCGCGCGTCCGGCCCGTCGTCGGGGAGCGCCAGGACCAGCCGGGCCTCCGGGTGGCGCCGGCGCACCTCGGCGGCGAGCTCGGCCCCGGGGGCGTCCGCCAGCGCGTGGTCGACCACCACGGCGGACGCGGGCGCCGCGGCGAGGCGCGCGAGCGCGCCCCCCACGGTGTAGGCGCACTCGGGCACGAACGGCGGGACGGCGAGGAAGGAGGCGATCCCGGCCGACCAGGCCGGGCTGCGACTGGCGATGAGGACCCTGACGGGGGCCTGGGGCACCGGCACCATCCTTGGCGCGAGGTCGTGCGCGTCGTTGCGGGGCGCCCCGGCGGGTCGGGGCAGTACTACATCGGCAGCGGGCGCCGATCCCATGACGCCCAGGAGCCTGTCGCGAGAGTCGGCCGCACGTCCGCCGGCTGCAGACCGGCGGACCGCTCTGCCGTGGTCTCGCGACGGTCTCCTACCCGGAGGAGAGCCCCCGCAGGTCCGCGACGGCCGCCGTGAACCCGGTCGCCGCGTTCTCGGCGTCGGCCGGATCGCCCCGGCGGGCGGCGACCACGACGAGGCTCATCGCCCCGACGACGTCCTGGAGCGCCAGCGCGGCCTCGGAGCGCTGGCGCTCCAGGCGGGTGTCGCGCAGGCGGGCCGCCTCGAGGCGGTCGGCGATGCGGGAGGTGCGCTCGTAGGCCGCCTCGAGCTCCGGGGCGGCCCGGCGCAGCGCCGGCACCCGGGCCTCCGCGCCGACCTCGCGCAGCGTCGCCGAGAAGGCGTTGACCGCCTCGGCGGCCGCGGTGGTGTCGGCGAGGTAACGCTGGGGCGAGACCTCGGTCCCCTCCTCGAGCGGTGCGGTCGAGGGGGCGAGCGACGCGTCGTCGCCGCCGCAGCCGGCCGCGACGCCCGCGGCGATAAGCGCCGTCAGCGCGAGGACGAGGCCGCGGCGGCGGATGGGAGGGCCCGGAGGGCGTCGAGGAACGGGGCGGTCGCGGCGGGCAGGGCGGCCCGGTCGCGGATCGATGCGAGGCCGTCGGCGGCCGGCCGCTCCGCGCCGGCGGGGGGCGCGAGGGCGTCGACGGCGCGGGACATCCCGGGGATCATCCGGGCGTAGGCCGACGCCAGGCGGTCGCGCTGGCGTCGCAGCACCGGGTCGCCGAGCCGCAGTGACCGGAACTCGGTCAGGCGGGTCCGCGCCGTGCGCACCAGGTCCTGGAGGCGCTCCCGCGAGGGGGCCGACCCGTCGGTCCCGCGCGAGCGCTGCTCGATCGAGGAGGCGAGCTGGCCGGGCGGATCCATGAGGCCCTGAACGGCCGAGATGTACTGCGACGGGGTCACGGTGGCCACCGGGGGCGTGGAGTCGCCGCAGCCCGCGGCGACCATGACGAGCGACGCGGCGCCCACGACGATCGCGAGGGGCGGGCGGCGCGCCATCGCGCGATGGTACCTGACCGCCGCGCGGGGCCGGCGGGCCGGGGGGGTGGGCTATCCTCGCCCCGTGAACCCGGCCGGCATCCCGCTCGCCCTGTCCTACGACGACGTCCTGCTGGTGCCGCGCCGCAGCGACATCGGGTCCCGCTCGGCGGTCGACGTGGGCACGCGCCTGACGCGCCGGCTGCGCCTCGCGGTGCCGATCGTCTCGGCCAACATGGACACGGTCACCGAGGCGGAGATGGCGATCGCCATGGCCCGTGCCGGGGGGATCGGCATCGTCCACCGCTTCCTCACCGTGGAGGAGCAGGTCGCCGAGGTGGCGCGCGTGAAGCGCGCCGAGGCCCTGGTGATCGCCGACCCGCACACGATCGCGCCCGACGCGACGGTCGCCGACGCCCGCGAGCTCGCCGAGCGCCTCGGCGTCAGCAGCCTCGTGGTGACCGGCCCCGGGGGCCACCTCGCCGGGCTGCTCACCGCCCGCGACATGCTGCTGCGCACGGACCCCGCCCAGCCCGTGCGCGAGATCATGACGCCACGGGAGCGGCTGGTGGTCGGGACCCCCGACACCGCCGTCGACGAGGCCGCGCGCCTGCTGCGCGACGGCCGGGTCGAGAAGCTGCCGCTCGTCGACGAGGACGACCGCCTGGCGGGGCTCATCACGCTGCGCGACCTGCTCCAGCGCGCCGAGCGCCCCGACGCCACCAAGGACGACCGCGGGCGGCTGGCCGTCGGTGCCGCGATCGGCGTGCGCGGCGACTACATCGAGCGGGCCCGGGCGCTCCAGGAGGCCGGCGCCGACGTGGTGGTGCTCGACATCGCCCACGGCCACGCCGAGCACGCCGTGCGGGCCGTCGGCACCGTGCGCGACGCCCTGGGCGGGCAGACGGACATCATCGCCGGCAACGTCGCCACGGCCGACGGCGCGCGCGACCTGGCCGAGGCAGGGGCGGACGGGGTGAAGGTGGGCGTCGGGCCGGGGTCGGTGTGCACGACCCGCGTGGTGGCCGGCGTCGGCGTCCCGCAGCTCAGCGCCGTGATGGAGTGCGCCGAGGCCTGCGCCCCCCTCGACGTGCCCGTGATCGCCGACGGCGGCATCCGCTTCGGCGGCGACGTGGCCAAGGCGATCGCCGCCGGCGCCGAGAGCGTCATGGTGGGCAACCTGCTCGCCGGCACCCCGGAGAGCCCCGGGGTGGTGGTCGTGCGCAACGGGTCCCGCGTGAAGGTGTTCCGCGGCATGGCCTCGAGCGCCGCCGCCGACGCCCGGAGGGCGATCGACGCCGACGCCGGCGACGACACCGAGTTCACGCCGGTCGTCGCGGAGGGCGTGGAGGCCGTCGTGCCCCTGCGCGACGCGGCCGGCGTCATCGTCCACGGCCTCGTGGGCGGCCTGCGCTCCGGGATGAGCTACTCCGACAGCCGTACGATCCCCGAGTTCCACCGCAACGCCCGCCTCGTGCGCATCACCGCCGGGGGCCTGCGCGAGAGCCACCCGCACGACGTCAGCTACTGACCCCTCCAAGGAGCAGGACCGTGTCCACGACGCTCGCAGCCCCCGAGCTGGCCATCACCACCGTCCGCACCCTCGCGATCGACGGGGTGCAGGCGGCCAACAGCGGGCATCCCGGGGCCCCGATGGGCCTCGCGCCGGTGGGCTGGACCCTCTTCTCGAGGCACCTGCGACACGACCCGGCCGACCCCTCGTGGCCCGAGCGCGACCGCTTCGTGCTGTCCGCCGGCCACGCGTCGATGCTCCTCTACTCGCTGCTGCACCTGAGCGGCTACGACCTGCCGCTCGAGCAGCTGCGCCGCTTCCGCCAGCTCGGCTCGGAGACGCCGGGCCACCCGGAGCGGGGTGACACCCCGGGCGTCGAGATCACGACCGGGCCCCTGGGCCAGGGCTTCGCCAACTCCGTCGGCTTCGCCCTCGCCGAGGCGATGCTCGCCGCCCGGTACAACCGGCCGGGCCACGAGATCGTGGACCACCGCACCTGGTTCATCTGCTCGGACGGCGACCTGATGGAGGGCATCTCGCACGAGGCCGCCTCGATCGCCGGCTTCCTCGGGCTGGGCAAGCTGATCGGGATCTGGGACGACAACCGGATCAGCCTCGACGGGCCGACGAGCCTGGCCTTCGACGAGGACGTGCCGGCGCGCTTCGCCGCCTACGGCTGGCGGGTCCTGCGCGTCGAGGACGGCAACGACGCCGCCGAGATCGACGCCGCGATGGCCGAGGCGTCCGAGTCGGACGGCCGGCCGACCCTGATCGCCTGCCGCACGCACATCGGGTTCGGCTCGCCCAACAAGCAGGACACCTCGTCGGCCCACGGCTCACCCCTGGGCGCGGACGAGGTCGTGCTGACCAAGCGGGCGTACGGGTGGCCCGAGGACGCGACCTTCCTCGTGCCGGACGAGGTCGCCGCGTGGGCGGGCGAGCTGCGCGCGCGGGGCGCCGCGGAGCGCAAGGCGTGGGAGGCCCGCCTGGCGGCCTACGCCGCGGAGTACCCGGCCGAGGCGGCCGAGTTCGCGCGTGTCGGCGAGGGACGCCTGCCCGAGGGCTGGGAGGCCGCGCGGCCCGCCTTCGAGGCCGGCACGTCGATCGCCACCCGGGCCTCGGCCGGCACGGCGCTGAACGCGTTCGCGTCGGTGATCCCGGAGATCGTCCAGGGTGCCGCCGACCTCTCGTCGTCCACGAGCACCACGCTCATCGACATGGGCACGGTCAACCGCGACGACTTCGCGGGCCGCAACCTCTACTACGGCGTCCGCGAGCACGCGATGGGCGCGATCACCAACGGCATCGCGGCGCACGCCGGCCTGCGGCCGGTGTGCTCGACCTTCTTCACCTTCTCGGACTACATGAAGAACACGCTGCGGCTGGCGGCCCTGATGCGACTGCCGTCGGTGTTCGTCTTCACCCACGACTCGGTTGCCCTCGGCGAGGACGGGCCGACGCACCAGCCGATCGAGCACCTCGCGGCCCTGCGCGCCATCCCCGGCCTGGTGACCATCCGCCCCGCGGACGCCACCGAGGCCGCCGCGGCCTGGCGCGTGGCGATCTCCCGCACGGACGCCCCGACCGCGCTCGTGCTCAGCCGGCAGGGGCTGCCGACGCTCGAGGACCCCGACCCGCCGCTCGAGCGCGGCGCGTACGTGCTGGCGGACGGCGACGACTGTGCCCTGATCGCCACCGGGTCGGAGGTCGCGCTCGCGATGGCCGCCCGCGAGGCCCTGGCGGGCGAGGGGATCGGCGCGCGCGTCGTCTCGATGCCCTCGTTCGAGCTCTTCCGGGCCCAGGACGAGTCCTACCGCGACGCGGTGCTGCCGCCGGCGCTGACCGCGCGCGTCGGGGTCGAGGCCGCGAGCCCGTTCGGCTGGGCCGAGTGGACCGGCACCGCCGGCACGGTCGTCGGGATCGACCGCTTCGGCGTCTCCGCGCCGGGCGGCGTGGCCCTGGAGGCGGTCGGGATGACCGTCGACGCGGTCTGCGCGGCGGCGCGCGGGGTCGTGGCGGCCGCCCGCGGGTGACTCTCAGCCTCGACATCACCCTGAGACTGTGCCGGTGAGCGGCGTCGGGGAGGTCATCGCCGGGCCGCTCGCCGACGACCCGCGCCTGGTGCGCACACCACCCCCTGCCGTGGTCGTGATCTTCGGCGCCACGGGGGATCTCACCCGCCGCAAGCTCGTCCCGGGGCTCTACTCGCTCGCCGCTCAGCAGCTGCTCCCGCCCGAGACGACGATCGTGGGCGTCGCCCGCTCGGAGCTCTCGGACGACGAGTTCCGCGCCCGGATGCGGGCGGGCGTCGACGACCACGGGGCGGCCCCGGTGGACGAGGGCGTCTGGGCCGGGTTCGCCCGCCGCCTGCACTACCTGTCGGTGCCGTTCGACGACGCGGAGGCCTACGGGCGCCTGCGGGCGCTGGTGGAGGATCACGACGCCCGGCGCGGCACCCGCGGCAACCGGCTCTTCTACCTGGCCACGGCGCCGGACTTCTTCCCGGTGATCGCCGAGCACCTCGGCGCCGCCGGGCTGGCGCGCGACGACGAGGACGACGGGGCGTTCACCCGCCTCGTGATCGAGAAGCCCTTCGGCCGCGACCTGGCGTCGGCCCGTGAGCTCAACGCGCGGCTCGGGGCCGTCTTCCGCGAGCGGCAGGTCTTCCGGATCGACCACTACCTCGGCAAGGAGACGGTCCAGAACCTGCTCGTGCTGCGGTTCGGCAACGCGATCTTCGAGCCGATCTGGAACCGGCGCTACGTGGACCACGTGCAGATCACGGTGGCGGAGGACCTCGGGGTGGGCACCCGGGGCGGCTACTACGAGACCAGCGGCGCCATGCGCGACATCGTCCAGAACCACATGCTCCAGGTGCTCTCGATCGTCGCGATGGAGCCCCCCGCCCGGTTCGAGAGCCGCGAGGTGCGCGACGAGAAGGTCAAGCTGCTGCGGGCGATCCCGGCGTTCGACGCCGCCTCGGCCGCGCGCGACGCGGTGCGCGGCCAGTACGGGCCCGGCTGGATCGGCGGCACCCGGGTGCCGGGGTACCGCGAGGAGGAGGGCGTCGACCCCGCCTCCGACACCGAGACCTACGTCGCCCTGCGGCTCCAGGTGGACAACTGGCGCTGGTCCGGGACGCCCTTCTACCTGCGCACCGGCAAGCGCCTGCCCCGGCGCGCCACCGAGGTCTCGATCCACTTCCGGGCGGCGCCCCACCTGCCCTTCGCGGCGGCCGGCGACGGCATGGCGCCGAATCTGCTGACGCTGCGCATCCAGCCCGACGAGGGGGCCTCGCTGCGCTTCGTGGCCAAGGTGCCCGGGTCGCGCCTCGACCTGCGCACCGTGAGCATGGACTTCGCCTACGGCAGCGCCTTCCTGCGCTCCTCGCCGGAGGCCTACGAGCGCCTGCTGCTCGACGCCCTGCTCGGCGACTCGACGCTCTTCGCCCGCTGGGACGAGGTCGAGCGGGCGTGGGAGATCCTCGACCCGCTGATCGCCGCCTGGTCGGCGGCACCCGCGCCCTTCCCGGACTACGATGCGGGATCATGGGGTCCTGAGGCCGGCGACGCGCTGCCGGCCCGCGACGGGAGGGTCTGGCGGAGGCTGTGAGCGACGACGACGCCGTGCACGAGGACTGGGACGGCACCGACGTGACGATCGGGGAGGTGCTCGACCGCCTGGCGGCGCAGCGGCGCCCCGGCGGGGGCCCCCCGGTCGCGCTCACCGGCGTCCTGAACCTGATCGGGTACGCGCCGCGCCCGTCGGAGCTCGCCGACATGACCGCGCTCGTCCACGGGCTCGCCGGCGGCCGCCCCTCGCGGGCGGTGCTGATCGCGGAGGGCGAGGGCCCGGACGGCATCGACGCCACCGTCAGCACGAGCTGCCTGCTGCGCGGCGGCGACGAGGGGGTCGCCGTCGAGACGATCACGCTGACGCTGCGCGGGGAGGCCGTCGAGGGCGCCGCGAGCGCGGCGGTGCCGCTCCTGCGCCCCGACCTGCCCACCGTGCTGTGGTGGCCCGGGCCCCCCGACGCGGCCGGCGACGGCCCGCTGGAGCGGCTCGCGCCGGTGGTGGACCGCGTGGTGACCGAGAGCGGGCGCGCGGGCGACGCCGGCGTCGCGGCGCTCGCGCGCTGGGCACCCGCGTCCCCTGCGGGCGTCACCGACCTCGCCTGGGCGCGCATCACCCCCTGGCGCCAGCTGCTCGCGCAGATGATCGACGGCGAGCCCCTCGGCGTGCTGCGTGCGGCGCCCGCCTCGGCCGTCCTCGCGCACGGCGGCGACGCGCCGGACGCCTCCACCCTCCTGCTGGCCGGCTGGCTCCTGGACGTGATCGGGCCGGGCCTCGCCGTCACGATGCAGCCGGGGCCCGCCGACGCGCCGGACGGGCCGTGGTCCCTGACCCTGGGCACCTCGGGCTCGGGCCGCCGGCTCGAGGTCGAGCGCGTGCCGGCGTGCGCCGCGGCCGCCGTCCGCGTGACCGGCGCCGACGGCACCGAGCGGCGGCGCGTGCTGCCCCTGCCCCACGCCGACCGGGCACGCCTGCTGGCCGGCGAGCTCGAGCTGCAGCGCCGCGACCGTCCCTTCGAGAGGGCGCTGGCGGCCGCCGCGCGGGTGGGCCGGTGAGCGCGCGCCCCGAGATCCGGATCGTGCCCGACCTGCCCGCTCTCGCCGACGAGGCCGCGGCGCGCATCGAGCGGGTCGCCCTCGAGGCGCCGGCCGGCACCCGCGCGACGATCGCGCTCGCGGGCGGCGGCACCCCGAAGGCGGCGTACCAGCAGCTCGCCGGGCGCTGCCCCCCCTGGGGCCGCGTGGAGTTCTTCTTCGGCGACGAGCGCTGCGTGCCCCCGGACGCGGAGGGGTCGAACTACGGGATGGCCCGCGAGGCCCTGCTCGACCGGATCCCGCTGCGCCCGGAGCAGGTGCACCGCATGCTCGGCGAGCTGCCGCCGGAGGAGGGCGCCGCCCGGGCCGAGGAGGACATCCGCGCGCGCGTCCCCGGCGACCCGTGGCCGGTGTTCGACCTGGTGCTGCTCGGGATGGGCCCCGACGGCCACACGGCATCGCTCTTCCCCGGGAGCGCCGAGGTCGAGGAGCCGCGCCGCCTGGCGGTGCCGGTGCACCGCCCGGAGATGCCGCAGCCCTGGCGCATCTCCCTGACCCTGCCCGTCCTGAACGCGGCCCGCCGGGTGCTGGTGGTGGTGGGCAGCGCGGACAAGGCGGCGATGGTGCGCCGCGCCGTGACGGGCGACCGCGCGATCCCGGCCGGCCGCCTGCGCCCCACCTCGGGCACCCTCACCTGGCTGCTGACCGAGGATGCGGCGGCCGAGCTGGACCCCGCGGACCGGGACGGGCCCTAGCCCGCGATCCCCCCGGCGGGCCGGTCAGCCGGAGCCGTTGCCGCGGATGCGCTCGAGGATGGTGGCGTTGGCCATGCCGCCGCCCTCGCACATGGTCTGGAGCCCGTAGCGCACCTCGCGCCGCTCCATCTCGTGGACGAGGGTGGTCATCAGCCGGGCCCCGCTGCAGCCGAGCGGGTGCCCGAGGGCGATCGCGCCCCCGTTGACGTTGGTGCGGCCGAGGTCGGCGTCGAGCGTCTTGGCCCATGCGAGGGGCACCGAGGCGAACGCCTCGCTGACCTCGAAGAGGTCGATGTCGTCGACCGCGAGGCCGGCCCGCTCGAGCACCCGGCGCGTCGCCGGGATGGGCCCCGAGAGGCCCTCGATCGGGTCGACCCCCACCGCGGCCATCGCGTGGACGCGGGCCATGGGCGCGAGGCCCAGGCGCTGCGCGGCGGCTCCGGACACCAGCAGCAGCGCGGCCGCGCCGTCGCTGATCTGCGAGGAGTTGCCCGCGGTCAGGCGGCCGTCCTCCCGGAAGGCCGGCGCGAGCGCGGCGAGTGCGTCCGCCGAGGAGTCCGGGCGCACGCCCTCGTCGTCGGTCGCGGTCCACTCCTCGCCGTCGCGCTCCACGCGCACCGGCACGATCTGCGACGCGAAGCGCCCCTCGCGCGTCGCCTGCGCCGCGCGCAGGTGCGAGGTCACCGCGAAGTCGTCCAGCTCCTCGCGCGTCAGCTCGAAGCGGTCGGCGATCATCTCGCCCGACTCGCCCTGCTCGACGAACGCGTCCGGCGGGAGCCCGTACCGCGCCCGGAAGCGCGGGCCGTAGACCTCCGAGGGCACCGGCGCGTTGGCCCACATCGGCACGCGGGTCATCGACTCGACGCCCGCGGCGATGACGACGTCGTTGACCCCGGCGATGATCGACTGCGCGGCGAGGTGCACGGCCTCCTGCGAGGAGCCGCACTGGCGGTCGACCGTCATGGCGGGGACGCTCTCCGGGAAGCCCGCCCCGAGCACGGCGCTGCGGGCGATGTTGACGCCCTGCTCGCCGACCTGGTCGACGCAGCCGACGATCACGTCGTCGACCTCGCCGGGGTCGATGCCGGCGCGCTCGACCAGCGTGGCGAGCACCTCGGCCAGCAGGTCGGCGGGGTGCCATCCGGCGAGGATCCCCCGGCGCCGCCCGATCGGCGTGCGCAGGGCCTCCACGATGAGGGCCTCGCCCCTCATCGGGCCTCCCCCTCCCCGTGGCCCGCGAACCGCGGCGGGCGCTTGTCGAGGAACGCGGCCATGCCCTCGCGCTGGTCCTCCGTGGCGAAGGCGATCGCGAAGCCGTCCAGCTCCCGGGCGAGCGGGCCCTCCAGCTCGCCGAGCGCGAGGTTGCACAGCGTCTTCGCGGTCGCCACGGCCCAGGAGGGGCGCGAGGCGAGGGTCTGCGCGAGCTCCACGGCCCGGTCGAGCAGCTCCTCCCGCGGGTGCACGTGCGTCGCCAGGCCGGTACGCAGCGCCTCCTCGGCGCCGACCATGCGGCCGGTGAGCACCAGGTCCTTCGCGAACCCCATCGAGGTGGTGCGCGCGAGCCGCTGAGTGCCGCCCCACCCCGGGACGATCCCGAGCGTCACCTCGGGCTGGCCGAAGCGGGCGGTCTCGGCCGCCATCCGGATGTCGCAGGCGATCGCCAGCTCGCAGCCCCCGCCGAGCGCGTAGCCGTTGACGGCCGCCACCACCGGCGTGCCCATGCCCTCGACCTGTGCCGCGATCGCCTGGCCGCGGGCCCCGAAGGCCCGCGCCTCGAGCACGTCCGCGGTGCGCATGCGCCCGATGTCCGCCCCGGCGCAGAAGGCCTTCTCGCCCGCGCCGGTGATGATCACCGCGCGCGTGCCCGGGTCGGCGTCGAGCTCGCGCAGCTGCGCGCCGAGGGCGTCGAGCATGTCCTCGGACAGCGCGTTGAGCGCCTCGGGTCGGTTGAGGGTGAGGATCGCGACCGGGCCGCGGCGGTCGAGCTCGATGGGCACGGGAACTCCGTCTGACTCGGGTGGGCGGGCCCCGTCGGGAGCCCCGCCTGCGGTATGACACCATCCCGGATCCTAGGCGACGTGGTGACCGGCGGTCGCCCCGATCGAGTGGAGCGGGGCCCGGGAACCCGCCACGCGCGGCGCCGCGTGGGCACCCGGATCGAGGGAGGCGTGCGCATGGTGCGACGGGCGGCGGTGGTGGGCGCGGGGGTCATGGGCAGCGAGATCGCGCAGGCGACCGCGTCGGCCGGCGTCGAGGTGGTGCTGCTCGACGCCGACCCCGCGGCCCTGGAGCGGGGCCTCGCGCACGTCGCCGCGATCGGCGCCCGGCGCGTCGCCCGCGGGCGGATGGACGAGGCGGAGGCGGCGGCCGTGGCCGCGCGGGTCGCCCCCGCCACGGACGCGGGGGCGGCCGGGGACTGCGACCTGGCGATCGAGGCCGTTCCCGAGCGGATGGACGTGAAGCTCGCCGTGCTCCGGGAGCTCGACGCCGCGCTGCCCGCCGGGGCGATCCTGGCCTCCAACACATCGGGCCTGTCGATCACCGAGCTGGCGGCCGCGACGACCCGGCCGGACCGGTTCGTGGGCCTCCACTTCTTCAACCCGGCGAGCGTCATGGCCCTGGTGGAGGTGATACGCGGCGAGCGGACCTCCGAGGAGACGCTGCGGGCGGCCGAGGAGTTCGCCCGCCTGCTCGGCAAGGTGCCCGTGCGGGTGCGGGAGTGCCCGGGCTTCCTCGTCAACCGCATCCTCGTGCGCGCGATGGCCGAGGCCTACCGCGCCGCGGCGGCGCGGGATGCCGACCTGGCCGCCGCCGATCGCGCGGTGGTGGACGGCGGCCCGGCCCCGATGGGGCCGTTCGCGCTCGGCGACCTGATCGGGCTGGACACGCTCGGCCACATCCAGGGCGACCTGCGCGCGGCCTACGGGGAGCGGTTCGACGACGGCGGGCAGGTCGCGCGGCGCGTGGCCGCGGGGCGCCTCGGCGCCAAGTCGGGCGCGGGCTTCCACGAGGGCCGCGCGCCCGAGGCCGAGGCCGACGGGGACGGCCGGGCGGTGGCGGAGGCCTACTACGCGGGGGCCCGCGACGAGGCGCGCCGCTGCGTCGAGGAGGGCATCGCGGCGCCCGGCGACGTGGCCGTGGCGATGCGGCACGGGTGCGGGTGGTCGGCCGGGCCCCTCGGGGAGGGCTGAGAGGGCGTCAGGCCCGCGGGCGGGCGGCCGCGACGACGCGGTCCCGGCCCGAGCGCTTGGCGGCGAAGAGGGCGGCGTCGGCGCGGCGGAAGAGGGCCTCGGCGTCGCGGTCGCCCGGCGCGCGCTCGGCGATGCCGAGGGACGCCGTCAGGCGGGCGTCGCCGGCGACCGGCGTCGCCGCGATCGCCCGGCGCAGGCGCTCGGCGGCCTCGAGCGCCCCCGCGGTCCCGGTCTCGGGCATGAGCCAGGCGAACTCCTCGCCACCCACGCGGCCGACCACGTCCACGCGGCGCGCGTGGTCGCGCATGACGGCCCCCACCGCCGCGAGCGCCTGGTCGCCGGCCCGGTGGCCCAGCCCGTCGTTGAGCGCCTTGAAGTGGTCGAGGTCCATCATCACGAGACCGAGCGGCGAGCCGTAGCGGGTGGCGCGCGCGAAGGCGTCGGCGAGCGCCGCGTGGAAGGTCGCGTGGTTCGCCAGGCCCGTAAGGGCGTCGGTCGTCGCCTGGCGCTCCAGCCGGGCCCGCGCCTCGGCGTCGGCCACGGCCAGGGAGACGAGCTTCGCGAAGCGCTCGACGCGCTCGCCGGCGCCGGGCGGCGCGTCGGCGGGTGACCGGTAGGCGGCGGCGACGGCCCCCCACAGGCGACCGGAGACCCGCACCGGCGCGGCGATCGCGAAGGGCAGGACCGCGGGCGCGGTGGCGGCGACCTCCATCACCGCGGTGAGCCCGGTCTCGCGCACCCGCCCGATCGCCGAGGCGGGGTCCATCTGCAGCCGGCGCCCGGCGGTGACCGGGGGCAGGCCCTCGCGCCGCCAGGCGCCCATGACCTCGGCGGCCCGCGCGTCGTCGAGGTAGCGCACGACCCGGCCCCCCGCGGCCTCGAGCACCCGCGCCATCTCGGCGGCCACCAGGCGGTAGAGCTCCCGGGCGTCGACGCCGGCGGCGACGGCCTCCGAGACGCGGTGCAGGGCGGCGTGCTCGGCGTCGGCGACGGCGCGCTCGCTGACGTCCCGGGTCGAGACCTGGAGCTCGACGACGGCGCCGGAGGCGTCGCGCACCGGGCGGGCGGTCGACTCGAGCCACACCCACCCGCCCCCGCGCCGGCGGCCCCGGTACGTCGCCGTGCGCACGTCCTGCCCGCGCCGGTCCGGGTCGCGCACCCCCGCGAGGAGCGCCGCGTCGTCCGGGTGGGCGAACTCCCAGTCGGGACGGCCGATCATCTCGGAGGGCTCGACGCCGGGGATCTCGCGGCAGGCCGGCGACACGTAGAGGACGCGGCCGTCCGGCGTGACCCTCGCGATCATGTCCGTCGCGTTCTCGGCGAGCAGGCGGTAGTCGGCCTCGGACGCCGCCCGCTGCTGCTCGTCGCGCACGCGGGCGGTGACGTCCCGCACGGTCACGACCACCCCCTCGCCGAGGGGCGCGGCGATGGCCCAGCCCCACGCGGGGCCCTCCCCGTCCCCCTCCCCCCCGCGGACGTCGAACTCCGCGGGGGCGCCGCTCTCGACCACCTCCGCGTAGCGCGCCACGCGCCCGAGCTCGCCGGAGGGGACGACATCGCTCAGCAGGCCCCCGGCGGCGGCGCCGGCGCGCGGACCGAGGTGCTCGGCGGCCCGGCGGTTGACGAAGACGATCCGGAAGTCGGCGATCGCCCCCGCGGCGTCGCGTACCGCATCGAGCACCCACACGCCGTCGGGGAGGGCGTCGAGGGTCGGGCGCAGCGCGTCCTCCCGGTCCCGCGGGCCGGCCGTCGCGTCGCGGCGGATGGAGGCGTCGGAGCCCATGGTCACGATCGGGCCGGCGCGTCGCGCGCCGGGCGGGGCGCGGGGCCCCTAGAGGTCGATGATCTCGTCGTCCGGCTCGCCCGGGCGGCCCGCGTACGAGAGCTTGGAGCCGCGGTCCAGCGCGCGCTGGCCGATCAGGTACAGCACGATGGCGGCGATCACGCCGGCGGGCAGCCACGGGGAGCGGCCCGCCGCGACGGCGATCCGGGTGGCCCGGGTCACGACGGGCGGCATCCCCTCGGCCGCCTGGCGCGCCGGGGCGTCGACCGGGCGCGGGCGCGAGGCGGGCGCGGAGGGCGCCGGGGCCGGGGCGGACGCGGCGGGCGCGGCCTCGGCGGGCGGCGCGATGAAGACGGGGGCCGCGATGCCCGGCTGCGTGCCGGGGACGATCCGTCCGGCGGCGGGGGCCGCCTCGGCGGGGGGCCGCGGCGCGCGGCGCGGCGGCGCGGCGGCGCCCGGAGGGGTCACGGGCGCGGGGGTGGCCGCGACCGGGGCGGGGGTGGCCGCGACAGGGGCGGGGGTGGCCGCGACAGGGTCGGGGGTGGCCGCGACAGGGGCGGGGGCCGCGGGTGCCGGGGCGGGCGGGGGCGGGCCGGCCGACGGGCCGCCGCCGACGACCACCTCGACGCCCGCACCGGGCGCGGACGGGGGCGCGGCGGGCGACACGGCGACGCCGGCCGAGGCGTGCACGCCGCCGGAGCCGATGGCGACGTCGGCCTCCACGGTCGCTCCGGCGCCGTCGCCGGACAGCGAGAGGTCGACGTCGAGGCGCACGCCGCCGAGCCGGACGTCGCGCACGCCGAGGCTCGCGACGCTCGGCGGCGCGGAGGGCGTGAGGGGCGCACCCTCCCCCGCGGGCTCCGACGGCGCGGCGGCCACGGTGCCGGGTGCGTCCTCGGCCGGGACGGCCGGCGGCGGCGCGGGGACCGGCTCGCCGGGCACCAGCTCGCCCACGGGCGGCTCGGGCGCCCGCACCGGGCCCCCGCCCGGCGCGCAGGACCCCTCGGCCTCGCAGGAGAGGACCGATGCGGTGACGTCGGGCGCCGGCGCCGGAGCGGGCTCGTCGGCCAGCGCCACGGCGGGCGTCGTGGTGAGCGCGGCGGCGGCGGCGAGGGCCGCGAGGGCGCCGCGGTGGCGACGGACGGGACGGGGTGCGCGGGGGAGGCTGCAGGTCACGGCGACCCCCGTATCGGCAGGTTGGGAAGAAACCTTTAGCCCTGTGCGGAAATCCGCGGGGAGCCGCTAACGTGGGGCATCCGACGCGATCCACGGGGGCGGGTACGAGCACCACCGACATCCCTTCGTCCCGGCCCGCAGCGCGCGCTTCGCGGCGCTGGTACCACCTCGAGGACCGGCACGCATGGCTCTTCCGGGCGCGCGCGGTGTCGCTGGTGGCGATCGGGGTGGCCGCGGCCGTGTTCCCCCGGGACACGTCCGAGCGCGACCACCTGCTCGCGGCGACGGCCTGCCTCGTCGCCCTCCTGCTCCACACCGCGCTCGAGCTGGTCCCACGCGTGCGCCCGCGGATGCTGCTGGCGGCCCACGACGCCGGGCTGGTGGTCGACGCGGCGCTGATCTTCGTCCTGGCGGAGCTCTCGGGCGGCCCGGACGGCCTCGGCCTCTGGGTGCTGCCGCTCCAGGCGCTGGCGATGACCCTCGGCTACTCGCTCGCCTCCGGCATCAAGGCCCTGATCCTCGGCGGGATCGTGATCGGCGCGCTCTACGCCCTCGCCTCGCCCGGGGCGCCGCCGCTGGAGGACGTCGCGGGTCCGGCGGTGATGGCGGTCGCGGTGGTCGTGATCGCCGGGCTGATCGACCGGGTCAACCGCGCGGACCTGCTGCGGCAGGCCGATCGCGACCGCGCCAAGTGGTCCGCGAGCACCGGGCTGATCGACGCGACGTCGGCCGACGAGGTGCTCGAGATCGTGCGCCCGGTGGCGGAGGGCCTGCTGCCCGGCTTCGACGTCGCGGTCGGCCTCTCCGAGGGCGGAGGGACCGCGGTGCGTACCTGGCGCGAGGACGGGCGCGCGGTCGTCGCCATCCCGTTGACGGCCGAGACCGACGACGGCCCCCGCGCGCTCGGGACGATCACCGCATCGCGCCCCCTGCCGCGCCTCGGGCGCGTCTCACTGCGCGGCAGGGACCTCGACGCACTGGGTCGCATCGCCGCGGACGCCGCCGCGGCCATCGTGCGCATCGAGGGCGTCGAGCAGCTCGCCCGCCTCTCCCTCGCCGACCCGCTCACCGGCCTCGGCAACCGCCGCGCCTTCGACGACGCGCTGCGGGAGGAGCTGGCCCGCACGGCGCGCAGCGGGAGCCCGCTCGGGCTCGTCATGCTCGACGTCGACCACTTCAAGGACTTCAACGACCGCCACGGCCACCAGGCCGGCGACGAGGCGCTGGTCGTCGTGGCCGAGGCGCTGCGCGGCGCCGCCCGCGCGGAGGACCGGGCCTGCCGCGTCGGCGGCGAGGAGTTCGCGCTGCTGCTCCCCGGGGCCGGGGAGGGCGCCGCCGCCGCGGTGGCCGAGCGCGTGCGGGCCGCCGTGGCCGCCGACACGCGCCCCGCCGCCCGCCTCACCGTGAGCCTCGGGGTGGCGGCCGCCGGGCCGGGGTCCACGGCCGAGGGGCTCGTGCAGCAGGCGGACCTGCGGCTGTACGCCGCCAAGGAGGGCGGCCGCGACCGGGTGGTCGCACGGCGCGCCTGAGCCTGGATCCCCCGCATCTCGCGGCGCCGGACGCGCGGATCGCTCTCCCCAGCTCAGCCGGCCCCGAGGGCGATCACCGCGAAGGCCCGCCCGCCGTCGCGCACGACGCGCACCGGCGCGCCGAAGCAGTCCGTCAGGGCCCGGTCGACGAGCACGTCGCCCGCGGGGCCGGACGCCACGACCCGTCCCGCCCGCAGCAGCAGGGCGTGGGTGACCGAGCTCGCGATCTCCTCCAGATGATGGCTCACCTGGACCGTCGCCAGGCCGGGGTCGCCGGCGGCCAGCGCGTCGAGGCGCGCGAGGAACGCCTCCCGCCCCGGCAGGTCGAGCCCGGCCGTGGGCTCGTCGAGCAGCAGCAGCCGGGGCGCCCCCATCAGCGCCCGCGCCAGCAGCACGCGCTGCTGCTCGCCGCGCGAGAGGGTCGCGAAGCGCGCGTCGGCGCGCCCGCCGCAGCCGGCCTCCTCCAGCAGCGCCCCCGCCCGCTCCGCCGCCGCGTCGCCACCGGCGGGCCCGAGGGGCGCGATCACCGACCGCGCGCCGGTCACGACCACGTCGCGCGCGGTCGCGCGCGGGCGGAACGCCGTCGCCATCGCGCCGTCGACGTGCCCGATGGACCGTCGCAGCTCGCGCGTGTCCACCGCGCCGAGCCGGCTCCCGAGGACGTGCGCGGACCCGGCGCTCGGGAAGCCGCGCGCGCCCGCGATCGCGAGCAGCGTGCTCTTGCCGGCGCCGTTCGGCCCCACGACGGCCCACCGCTCGCCCGGCATGACGCGCCAGTCGATGCCGTCGAGCAGCGTCGCCCGGCCCCCGCCGGGCCGCGCGCGCCAGACGACGACGCCGGCGGCCTCGACCGCGGGGCTCAGCCCAGGAACAGCGCGCGCGCCTCGTCGACCACGCGGTCGCCCTCGACGTCGGCGCGCATCCGCTCGTCCTCGGGGACCTCGGGCTCCGGGTCGTCGGACATGCGCCGCGGGAGCGGCACGCCGAGGGACTCCTCGCCCGCGCGCCACCAGGCCTCGGGGATCTCGTCCGGCAGCTCGGCGCCGATCATCTCCGCGAACAGCATCGTCCAGGCGCGCGGGACGACCTGGAAGGTGTAGCCGCCGCCGCCGAGGGCCACCCAGCGCCCGTCGGAGGCGGCCGCCGCCAGCTCGTGGAGCGCCCGGTAGGCGCGCGGGAAGGCGGCCATCGTCACCTGGAGGTGCGCGAGGGGGTCGGCGTGATGCGGGTCGGCGCCGTCCTGGGTGACGATCACGTCGGGGGCGAAGTCGACGACCGCCGGGCCGATGACCTCCTCGATCGCCCGCAGGTACGGCCGGTCGCCCGCGTACGGCGGCAGCGGGATGTTGATCGAGGTGCCCTCGGCCGCCCCGACGCCGCGCTCGGCGATGCCCCCCGTCCCGGGGAACAGGTAGCGGCCCGTCTCGTGCACCGAGCACGTCAGCACCCGCGGGTCCTCGTAGAAGATCCACTGGGTGCCGTCCCCGTGGTGCACGTCGATGTCGACGTAGGCGACCCGCTCGGCGCCCGCGTCGAGGAGCGCCTGGATCGCGACGGCCGTGTCGTTGTAGATGCAGAAGCCGGCCGCCCGGTTGGCGAAGGCGTGGTGCAGGCCGCCCCCGGCGACGAACGCCTGGTCGGCGCGGCCCTCCCACACCGCGAGTGCTCCGGCGACCGACGCGCCGCAGACGGCGGCGGCGGCGTCGTGCATGCCCGCGAAGGCGGGGGTGTCGCCGCCCGCGGCGAGCCCCCACTGGGAGGCCTCCCAGGCGGACGCCAGCGCCGGCGTCCCGCTGTACCGGCGGACGGCCGCGACGTAGGCGGGCGCGTGGACGCGCTCGATGACGGCGTCGGGCGCCGGCGACGGCGCGATCGGGACGACGCCCTCGTGGCCGTCGAGGCCGTAGGCCCGGATGAGGTCGACCGCCAGCGCGCGCCGCAGGGGCGTCATCGGGTGGTCGGGGCCGAGGTCGTACGTGGGCCCGCCCTCGGAGTGGACGAACGCGGTCCGGGTCACCCGCCAAACCTAGCCCATCCCCGCCGACCCGGCCCATCCGGGCTCAGGCGGAGGCGACCACCGTCCACGGGAGGATCCGCCGACCGGTGACGAGGCCCGCCGCGCGGTAGGGGTCGCCGTCGGCGAACTCCTCGACGTCCGCCTCGGGCACGTCCGCGAACACGAACAACGCGCCGGTCGGGGGGTCGCCGAGGGCGCCCGCCGAGAGCAGGCCGCGCCCGTCGATCCACTCGGCGATCCGGGCGAGGTGGGCCTCGCGGTGGGGCGCCCGCCGCTCGAGCACGTCGGGCACGTAGTCGTAGATCAGGACGCGGTGCGGGCCGGTGGCCATGCCCGTGATCCTACCCGCGCCGGGCGAGGCGGAGCGTGTACGGCCCGCCGCCGCGCCGGGCGAAGACGTTGACGTAGTGCACGCCCGAGCGCTCGGCGACGTAGGCGATCACGCTGCGGCCGCGGCTGCCCCGGCGGTACCGCAGCAGGTGCCGCTCGAGGTTGCGGCCCGCGGTGGACACCGTGCGCGTGCCGGGGTTCCACAGGTAGAGGTCGAGTTGACCCCGGGTCGGCGTGAGGGCGATCTGGAGGCGCTGGCCGGCGCGCAGGCGCACGGCGTAGACGTCGTCGGCGTCCTCGTCCTGGTCGGCCGTGGCGCGGATGACCACCGGGCGGGGCTCGTTGAGCCGCCGGACGCCGTCCAGCCACTTGATGTCGTCGTTGACCTCCTCGGCGTCGTCGGCGGGCGCGGGGAGGGTGACGGCGGCGCGGGGGTTCACCACGCCGTAGCCGGTCGCCGGATCGCGCCCCGACCGGCCGATGTCGGTCGCCGTGTTGGTGATCTGCCGGGCGACCTGCTGGGCGCTCAGCCGGTTGCCGTTCGCCGCCTGCACCAGCGCCGCGATGCCCGCCACGTAGGGGGCCGCCATCGAGGTGCCGTCCTTGAGCGCGTAGCCGGGGGCCACCTGGCGCTCGGTCACGCGGCGCGGAACGCTCGAGAGCACCCGCACGCCGGGGGCGATCACATCGACCGACCGGTTGTAGGTGGAGAAGGTCGCGACGCCGTAGGGGCGCGGGCAGTCGAAGGAGATCGCCCCGTCGCACTGCGCGCCCACGCCGAGCACCCGCCGGTAGCCCGCCGGGTAGTTGAGCGTGTTCAGGTCCTGGCCCTGGTTGCCGACCGACGCGACCACCAGCGCGCCGCGCTGGGCGGCCCAGAGGATCGTGTCCTGGAAGGCCCGCGAGTAGCCGCGGCCGCCCGCCGAGATGTTGACGACCAGCGCCCCGCGCAGGACGGCGTAGCGCAGGCCGGCGATCATCGTGGCGTCGGTGCTGAAGCCCTGCCGGTTGGCGATCTGCACCGGGATCACCGGCGCCGCGCCGCGCACGCCGGGCGAGACGCCGACGATCCCGACCCCGTTGGCCGGCGCCGCGGCGATGCCGGCGACGTGTGTGCCGTGGCCCGACTCGCCGTGATCGGAGGCGTCCGCGTCGCGGCGCAGCACGCTGCGCGGCGCGGTCAGCGGGCTCGCCGGCCCGCCCCACTCCTCGTGGGAGGGGTCGACGCCGGAGTCGAGGATGGCGATCGGCGCCCGCGGGCCGATCGTCGTGAGGTCGGCGCCCCAGGTGGTCCGCTCCAGGAGCCCCCACTGCGAGGCCGGCGTGAAGAGCGGGTCGGCGATCGCGGGCGGCGGGCCCGGCGGCACGGGCGTCGGCGGGTGGTCGTCGGCGCGGCGCTCGAGGGACCACTCCGCGCCGGCGACCCCGGGGCGCGCCAGGGCCGCGGCGCGCGCGCGTGCCGGCGACCGCGGCGCGACGCTCCACACGCCGGCCTCGGGCGCCAGCGGCGTGGCGGTGCCGATGCCGGACAGGCGCGCCCGCGCGCCGTCGGCCGACGGCGCGTCGGCGAAGGTCACCAGCAGACGGCGCTCCCCGTCGCCCGTCCGGGCGAACTCGCGGGCGACGGCGGAGCCCTCCGCGGCCGGCTCCGGCTTGGCGGGTCCCGGTGCCGCGGCACCCGCGCCCGCCAGCCCGAGCAGGAGAGCGAGGCCGGCGACCGCGGCGCGGCGCGGGCGGGCGGCGTCAGACATGGCGCGTGGTGATGGGCATGCGCCGGTCGCGCCCGAAGGCACGCGGCGTGATCTTGATGCCCACCGGACCCTGCCGGCGCTTGTACTCCGCACGATCCACCATCCGGACGACGTCGGCCACGACCTGCGGCGGATGGCCCTGCGCCGCCAGCTCCTCGGGCTCCAGTCCGCGCTCGACGTATCCCTCGAGGATCGCGTCCAGCACGTCATAGGGCGGCAGGCTGTCCGTGTCGAGCTGGCCGGGTCGCAGCTCGGCCGTCGGCGGCCGCTCGATGGTGCGCTCGGGGATCACCTCGCGACCCTCCGAGGCGTTGCGCCACCGGCTGAGCCGGTAGACCCACGTCTTGGACAGGTCCCGCAGCGGGGCGAAGCCGCCGACCATGTCGCCGTAGAGGGTGCTGTAGCCCACCGACATCTCGCTCTTGTTGCCGGTGGCCAGCACGAGCGGGCCGAGCTTGTTCGACAGGGCCATCAGCAGCGTGCCGCGGGCACGGGCCTGGAGGTTCTCCTCGGTGATGTCCGCCGGCCGGCCGGCGAAGGCCTCGGCCAGCGCGTCCTCGAAGGCGCCGACGACGCCGGCGATGGGCACCGACAGGAGGCGGATGCCGAGCGCCTCGGCGAGCTGCTGGGCCCCCTCCAGGCTCTCGGACGACGAGTGCGCCGAGGGCAGGGCGACGCCGGTGACGGCATCCGGGCCCAGGGCGTCGGCGGCCAGGGCGGCGGTCAGCGCGGAGTCGATCCCGCCCGAGAGGCCGAGGAGGACGCCGGGGAAGCCGTTCTTGCCCACGTAGTCGCGGATGCCGAGCACCAGCGCGGCCCACGTCTCGGCCTCGTCGCGCAGCGGCTCGGCGCGGTCGGCCGGGGCGGGCGCGTCGCCGCGCCGCGGCGGCCGGGACACGACGCGGACGTCGCGCTCGGGCACCCCGGGCAGGCGGCGGGCGAGGGGCTCGCGCAGGCGCCGCCGCGCCGACATCAGCGGGTCGACGTCGGCGATCAGCAGGTGCTCGGCGAACTGCGGCGCACGGGCGACGACCTCCCCCGAGGGGTCGAAGACGGCCGACCGGCCGTCGAAGACCAGCTCATCCTGGCCGCCGACCTGGTTGCAGAACGCGAGCGACGCGGCGCAGTCGTCGGCGCGGGTGGCCAGCATCGCCTCGCGGCGGTCGCCCTTGCCGCGGTGGAACGGCGAGGCCGAGATGCAGCACACGAGGTCGACGCGCGCCGCGGCGAGGTCGGAGGCGACCGGGTTGGGGTACCAGATGTCCTCGCAGACGGCGAGGCCGATCCGGATGCCGGCGGCCTCCACGACCATCGCCTCCTCGCCGGCGCGGAAGTAGCGCGCCTCGTCGAAGACCCCGTAGTTGGGGAGGAAGCGCTTGCGGTAGACGGCCTGGACCCGCCCGTCGGCCACCACCGCCGCCGCGTTGTGGCAGTCGCCGTTCCACTCGGGGAAGCCGATCACGGCGACCCCGGTGCGCACGTCCGCCGCCAGCCGGTCGAGCGCCTCCCGCGCCCGCGCCGCGAACGCGGGCCGCAGGAGGAGGTCCTCGGGCGGGTAGCCCGTGATCGCCAGCTCGGGGACCAGGGTGATGTCGGCGCCCGCGGCGCCCGCGTCCGCCAGCGCCCTGCCGATGCGCGCCGCGTTGCCGTCGAGGTCGCCGACGACGGTGTTGATCTGGGCCAGCGCGACGCGGACGGGGATCGGCGCGTCCTCTCCCTGCTCGGTGACCTCGGGCCTCGGCCGCCGGGTCCCGGCGCGGTAGGCTTGCGTGCGACAGACGATACGCCTCGGGACCGGACAGGACGACGTCATCCGGCGCGCGGCACGAGCGGGAGAGGGACGGATGAGCAGCCTGCCACCACAGCGACGTCAGGGCGGCGGCGCCGGCGGCGGCCCGGGCGGCCGGCAGCAGCGTCCCAACATGAGCGTGCGCGAGGGCCTCGAGCAGGCCGAGCAGCGCCTCGGGCGCCCCTGCTTCCACGCCGGCCAGAAGGTCCCCGGCGTGTTCGCGTGCGTCGCGTGCCAGTTCCAGATCCGCAACCGCGGCGTGCTGCCCTCGTGCCCGGACTGCGGCGAGATCGTGTGGGCCTACATGCTCGACGGGCCGCGCCCGGTGCCCGAGGGCGAGGAGCCCGGCGCCGCCCCGCAGGCGCCCGCCGCGCCCGCCGGCCCCGCGGTCGAGGAGGGGGTCAAGCTCGACGCGCCGCAGGTCCAGGTGCAGGACAACGTCAAGCTCCAGCCCTGACGGCCGATGAGTGGGCGACGCGCCCGGCCGGACGCGTCTTCACAATTTCCGTACACGGCGCCGCAAACCCCTAACCCACGGGCCGCGACACCCACCCCCGGGTGATGCACCATCCAGCCCATCGGTGGGGATTCCGCGGTTTCCGCGGCGTGATCGTCGGAGGTGCGGTGTTCCGTCGCGCACTCACGTGCGTCGTCGCAGTCATGCTGGTGGTCCCGGTGCTCGCGGATGCGCGCGCGCCGGGAGGCCCGCGCGTGCCCTCCGCGCAGCTCCAGGCCTGGGGCAGCGGCGCGATGACCGTCAGCGGCCGAATGGTCGTGACCGGGACGATCCCCCAGCGCGGCCAGGTGGTGGTCATCGACCGGCGCGGCGACGCCACGGCGTACCTCGCCGGTGAGTCGCTGACCTTCCGGCGCGGCCGCGCCACGGTGCGCCGCGCGCAGGGGATCCTGTTCGTGACCGGGAGCAAGGTCTCGGTGCAGGTCCTCGGCGTCGACCTCTCGTTCTCGATCGCCGGCAACGGCGTCGCGCGCCTCGCCGGCAGCGGCACCTACCGGCTGAACGGCGGCCGCGAGCGCAGCTGGGGCCGCGGGACGATCAGGGTCTCGCCCACATCGTCCACGGAGCGACGGAGGGCGACGCCCCCCGCGCAGCGCCGCGCGCAGCGCCGCTGAGCAGCGCGTGATCCCCGTCACCCCGCCGCAGGCACGGCCCGCGGAGCGCGCCGCGGTGGACCGCTCCGCGCGTCACCACTACCATCGCTCGCCGATGGCACCGCCCGACGACCGCCAGCGGGTCCTGATCGTCGAGGACGAGCCCAACATCGCCTCGTTCGCGCGCATGTACCTCGAGGCGGCCGGGTTCGTGGTGACCGTCGCCGAGCGCGGCGACGAGGGCCTGCGCCTCGCCGGGTCCGAGCCGCCCCACCTGGTGATCCTCGACCTGATGCTCCCGGGCATGGACGGCTACGAGGTCACCAAGCGCCTGCGACAGGGCGGCAGCGTCCCGATCATCATGCTGACCGCGCGGGACGACGCGGTGGACAAGGTCGTCGGGCTCGAGCTGGGGGCCGACGACTACATCACCAAGCCGTTCAACCCGCGCGAGCTGGTGGCGCGGGTGCGGGCCGTGCTGCGGCGCGCCGAGGGCCGCCCGGGCGGCCCTGCCCGGCCCGAGCCCGCGACGATCGAGGCCGGCCCGCTGCGGATCGAGGTGGGCGGGCGCGAGGTGTTCGTCGACGGCGAGGGCGTGCAGCTGACGCCGAAGGAGTTCGACCTCCTCGTGACGCTGATCGAGAACCGCGGCCTGGTGCTCACGCGTGAGCAGCTCCTCGAGCGGGTGTGGGGCTTCACCTTCCTCGGCGACAGCCGCACGATCGACGTCCACGTGCGCCAGCTGCGCCGCAAGCTCGGCGAGGCATGCCCGATCCAGACCGTCTGGGGCACCGGCTACAAGGTGCCCGCCAAGCGGTGAACCTCGGCCTGTCGCGGCCGTGGCGGACCCTGCGCGGCCGCCTGGTGCTGGCCGCGGCAGCCGGTCTCGTGACGGCCGCCGTGGTCTTCGCCGCCGTCGGCGGCGGCCTGATCCGGGCCCAGTCGCGCGTCGTGGCCCGCGCCGAGCTCGACCGGCAGGCCCGGGCGCTCGCGGACATCGTCAGCACACAGGCCGAGCGGCAGGCCGCCCGCGGGCGCGACTTCACCTTCTACCAGCCGGGCAACCTGGAGGCCCTCGTCGGGCCGAACACCCGCCTCTACTACTCGGGGCTCCAGCTGACGCCCGGCGCCGAGAAGCCCACCGACGAGATCCCCTCGGTCGTCGCGGAGGAGCTCGACTTCGTGCGGCTCGACCGCGACGGCGTGCAGCGGATCGACTTCCAGCTCGGCGACGGGCCGCGCACCGAGGCCTCGGCCGCCCCGGTCTTCCTCGGGCCGGAGATCGTCGGCGCGATCCTGCTCGCGCGCCCGCCCGGCGAGACGGCCTCGGCATGGCCGGACGTCGCCTCCCGCGTCGCCGCGGCCGCGGGCGTGGGGCTGGCGCTGGCCCTGCTGCTGACGGCCCTGCTGACCCGGCGGGTGACGCGGCCGCTGACGGCCATGCAGGAGGCGACCCACCGCGTGGCGGGGGGCGACCTGCGCACCGAGCTCGGTCCGACCGGGACGCGCGAGCTGGACGAGCTCGCCTCCGATTTCAACCTGATGGTGCGCCGGCTCGCCGAGCGCGAGGGCGAGACGCGCGAGTTCCTGATGCGCGTCACCCACGACCTGCGCACGCCGCTCACGGCGATCCGCGGCCACGCGGCCGCCCTGACCGACGGCGTGGTGCCCGAGGACGACGTCCCCCGCTCGCTCGCCGCGATCGAGGGCGAGGCCGCCCGGCTGGAGCAGCTCGTGTCCGACCTCCTCGACCTGTCGCGCCTGGACGCGCGGCGCTTCGCCCTGGACCTCGGCGAGGTGCGCCCGGCCGAGGTGCTCGACCGGGCCTTCGACGCCATGCAGGCCGAGGCCGGCGCGCGGGGCGTCGACTTCGAGCGAGGCATCGAGGAGCTGCCCGTGATGGTGACCGACGAGTCGCGGGTGCAGCGGATCGTCGGCAACCTGCTCGACAACGCGATCCGCTGGACGCCGCCCGGGGGGCTGGTGCGGCTGGAGGGGCGCCCGCGCGCCGGCGGCGGGTTCACGGCGACGGTCACCGACACGGGCCCGGGCATCGAGCTCGCGGAGCGGGAGCGCATCTTCGAGGCCTTCCACTCGAGCGAGACGCCCGACGGGCGCCGCGGCAGCGGGCTGGGCCTCGCCATCAGCCGCCAGCTCGCCCGCGCGCTGGGCGGCGACGTGCGGGTCGAGGCCCGCGAGGGCGGCGGCAGCCGCTTCATCCTCGAGGTGCCCGGCCTCCGGATCCCCTCCCGCGCCGAGCCGTAGCGCACGTCCGGCGGCTGCGCGGGCGGTGGAGCCGGAGGGCGACGCGGCGTCGATCGCCATCACCGACACCTGGAGCGTCGGTCCGGCGCCCTCCCGCCACGGCCCGGGCCCGGAACGGCCGGAGCCGGCGCCCCGAGGGGCGCCGGCTCCGGTGTGCCGCGGTGACGGAGGAGGGCCGGTCTAGGCCGGCGTCTCCTCCGGGTGGGGGGCCAGCACGACGTCGCCGCGCTCGCCGGTCCGCACCCGGATGGACTCCTCGACGGCGAACACGAAGATCTTCCCGTCCCCGGGCTCGCCCGTGTGGGCGAGCTCGAGGATGCAGTCGATCGCGCGGTCGACGTCGGCGTCGTCCAGGACCATCTCCAGTTTGAGCTTGGGGCGGAGGAAGATGGTCGTCTTCGCCCCCCGGTAGCTCTCCGTGAAGCCCTTCTGGCGTCCGGAGCCCTTGACCTCGGTGACGCTCATGGAGGGGAGCCCCATGGTCGCCAGCTTGTCGTGGATGGCCTCCAGCGCCTCGTGGCGGATGAACGCCTCGATCTTCTTCAACGTACGTTCCCTTCGTTACGAGGCGGTCGCGGGGCTGGTGGCCGTCGTCGCCCCGGCCGGGGCGGGCGCCCCGGGGGTCGAGTGCGGGTCCGACTCCGCGCCCTGGACGTCGATGAAGCGCTCCGGGTAGCCGAACATCCCGTGCTCCGAGATGTCGAGACCGGCGAGCTCGTGCTCCTCGGAGACGCGCAGGCCGATCGTGTACTTGATCGCCGTGAAGACGATGTAGCAGGCCACGAACGTGAAGCCGACCGTCGCGGCGATGCCGTAGAACTGCACCCACAGCTGCTCGCCGCCGCCGCCGTAGAAGAGCCCGTCGCGGGCGCCCGTGCGCTCGGCGGTGGCGAAGAGGCCGACGGCGAGGGTGCCCCAGATGCCGGCGACGCCGTGGGCCGGCAGGGCGCCGACCGGGTCGTCGATCTTCATCTTGTCGATCGCGATGACCAGGGCGGGCAGGATGAGCCCCGCGAACAGGCCGATGACGACCGCGGCCCACGGGTCCACGAACGCGCAGGGCGCCGTGATCGCGACCAGGCCGGCGATCGCGCCGTTGCCCATCTGCGAGACGTCGAGCGTCTTGAACATCGCCAGCGAGGCGACGGTCGCGCCGATGACGCCGGCGGCCGCGGCCAGGTTGGTGTTGACCGCCACGTCGGCGAAGTTGGTGCCGATCGCGCTGAGGAAGGAGGCCGGGTTGAAGCCCATCCAGCCCACCCACAGGATGATCACGCCGAGCACCATGAGCGGCATGGAGTGGCCGGGGATCGGCGTCGCCTTGCCGTCACGGAACTTCCCGATGCGCGGACCGAGGACCAGCGTCCCCGCGAGGGCCGCGAGCGCACCCTGGAGGTGGACGATCGACGAGCCGGCGAAGTCGAGGAAGCCGTCCTCGAAGAGCCAGCCGCCGCCCCAGGTCCAGTGGGCGACGATCGGGTAGATCAGGCCGATGTACGCGATGCCGAAGATCACGTAGGCCGCGAACTTCGTGCGGTCGAGCATCGTGCCGAACACGATCGCCAGCGAGACGGCGGCGAACGTGGCCTGGAAGAAGAACATGACCTCGAAGTTGGCCGCGTAGCCGTTCAGCGACGTGAAGTCGGCCGCGCCGTCGCTCACGTCGAGGAACCAGCCGGACGAGCCCATGAAGCCGTTGCCGTTGCCGAAGGCGAACGCGAAGCCGACGGCCCAGAACATGAGGAAGCTGATCGACAGGTTGATGATGATCTTCGCCATCACCGCGCCGGCGTTCTTCATCCGGGACAGACCGACCTCGAGCATGGCGAATCCAGCCTGCATGAAGAGGACGAGCACCGCGCCCAGGAACACGAGCAGCGTGTTGATCGCGATGTCCTGATCGGTGGCGTCCTGCGCAGCGGCGAGGGCCGGGACCACCAGCAGCAGCACCGCCGCCAGCGCCGGCACCAGCCGGAATGACCTCAATCGCATCTACTCTCCTTGCGCGAAGGGGACGGAGGCCGCACGGGGGCCCCAGGTGGTGGCCAGGCTAGGGCGAGCCCTCTCGGGGGGGCTTTAGCCACAGGGATGAGAAAGCCGTGTGCGGCTTCTCCCCATGGACAACACCACCCGCGCCCCCGCCGCACCGGGTTCCGGGCGGCGCGGCGCGGGTAGCCTGCGGTCCACCCACGACCCGGAACCCCGATCGACCCCCACCTGCTCCTCCTCATCGGCGTCCTGCTGGTCCTCAGCGTGGTCGCCGCCGTCGCCGCGACGCGCGCCGGGCTGCCCGTCCTCGTCGCGTTCCTCGTGCTGGGCATGCTGCTCGGGTCCGACGGGCCGGGCGGGATCGACTTCGACGACGCGGACCTCGCGCGCACCGTCGGGACGATCGGGCTGCTCGCCATCCTCTGGGAGGGCGGGCTCACCACCCGGTGGCGCGACGTGCGCCCGGTACTCGGGCCGGCGGCGCTCCTCGCGACGGTCGGCGTCGCGATCACGGCGGTGCTCGTCGGCCTGGCCGGGCTGGTGCTCTTCGACCTGAGCGGCCCCGAGGCCATGCTGCTCGGCGCCGTCGTCGGCTCGACCGACGCCGCGGCCGTCTTCGCCACCCTGCGCTTCACGACCCTGCGGCGCAGGATCGGCGCGCTGCTGGAGGCCGAGTCCGGGCTCAACGACCCCATGGCCGTGGCGCTGACCCTCGGGCTGATCGAGTGGGTCACCGCCCCTGACGGGTACGACCTCGTGGACCTCCTGCCCATGATCGCCCAGAGCCTGGGGATCGGCCTCGTGGCGGGCGTGGTGATCGGCCGGATCGCGGCCTGGATCATCTCGAGAGCCCCGATCTCCGCCGGCCCGTTCGTGCCGGTCGTGTCGGTGGGCCTCGCGGCGATCGCCTTCGCCGCGCCCGAGACGATGGGGGGCAGCGGCTTCCTGTCCGTCTACCTGGTGGCCCTCTTCGTCGGGAACACGCCGAACGCGTTCCGGCGCTCGCTCGCCACCTTCCACGAGGGCCTGGCCTTCATCTCCCAGATCGTGCTCTTCGGCGTCCTCGGGCTGCTGGTCTTCCCCAGCGAGCTCGGCGCGGTGGCGGCGTCGGGGCTGATCCTCACCCTGGTTCTCGTGCTCGTCGCCCGCCCGGCCGCCGTCTGGCTCTGCACGCTCGGACAGGGGTTCGACGTCCGCGAGAAGGTGCTGCTGAGCTGGGCGGGCCTGCGCGGGGCGGTGCCCATCGTGCTCGCGACCTTCGCGCTGTCGGAGGGGCTCGAGGCGAGCGAGACGATCTTCAACGCCGTGTTCTTCGTCGTGCTGCTGTCCGCGGCGATCCAGGGCCCGGTCCTCGCGCCGCTCGCCCGGCGGCTTCGGCTGGCGGGGGCGCCGCGGGCGCTGTACGAGGCCCCCCTCGAGGTGGGGCCCGTCGGGGGCGCGGACGTCCTCGAGTACACCGTGAGGTCCGGGGACGGCGCCGACGGCCTGCTGGTGCGGGAGCTCGGGCTGCCGCGCAGCGCCCTGCTCGCCGTGGTGGTGCGGGCCGACGAGGTGATCCCGCCGCGCGGGAGCACCCGGGTGACGGCGGGCGACCGCCTCTACGTGCTGACGCGGGCGCAGGCGCTGCGGGAGGTCGAGGCCGCGATGGGCGCATGGAGGGACGCCGGCGACCAGTGACGCGTCGCGCGGGCACCGCCGCGCTTCGGGCCGGGCGGCGTCCGTGCAACGGTGGCCGGGATGTCGACCCCCGGCGACGACCGTCCCCGGGCGTCCTCCGACCTCTCGCCCGTCACGCTCGCCCTGGCGAGCCTGGCCTCCGTCGTCGCGACCGTGACCGTGTCGCGCTTCGGCCTGGCCGGCACGCTGGCCGGCGCGGCCCTGGCACCCGTGGTCATCGCCGTGGTGCGCGAGCTCGGCAGGACGCCCGTCGAGCGCGTGGTGCGCCTGCCCTCCGGCGCCCGCGCGGTGGTGGAGCGGCGGCCGCGCGTGCGCCCGCGGACGGTCGCGCTGACGGCGGGGATCGCGTTCGCCGCCACCGTCGCGATCATCACCGTCCCCGACCTCATCGCCGGCACGTCGGTGGTGAGCGACCGCCCCTCGACCTTCTTCAGCCCCCGCGACCGCCCGCCGGACGGCGGCGGGGTCACCACGGCGCCGTCCGACGCCGGGGAGGAGCCCGTCACCGCACCGCCGGCCGGGACGCCGGAGACGGCGCCCGCCCCGGCCACGACCGCGCCCGCCGATCCGCCGCCGGCCGCGACGGCGCCCGCGCCCGTGGAGACGGCGCCCGCTCCCGTGGAGACCGCCCCGGCGGCCCCGGCGACGGCCCCGGAGGCCGTCCCGCCCCCCGGCTGAGCCCGCGGGGCCGCACCGGGTCGGGCGATGCCGGGATAATGGGCGCCCACCCGACCCGGAGATCGCCGTGAGCCCGACCGCCGAGCCCGACCTCGACCCCGTCCACCGCGAGGTCCGCTCCCTCGCGCGCGAATTCGCCCGGGCCGAGATCGCCCCCCACTGCGCCGAGTGGAACCGCCGGCACGAGGTGCCCGTCGACGTGCTGCGCCGCATGGGCGAGCTGGGCATCCTCGGGGCGATCATCCCGGAGGAGTACGGCGGCGCCGGGCTCGACTACACGGGCCTCGCGCTGATCGTCGAGGAGATCGCCGCGGTCGACGCGGGCACGTCGGTGGGCGTCGCCGCCCAGAACTCGCTCGGCGCCTCCCCCATCGTCCTCCACGGGACCGAGGAGCAGAAGCGTGCGCACCTGCCGGGCATGGCGAGCGGCGAGCGCTTCGCGGCCTACGCGCTGACCGAGCCCGACGCCGGATCGGACGCGGCCGCGCTGCGCACCTCCGCCAGGGCCGAGGGCGACGGCTACGTGGTCAACGGCGCCAAGCAGTGGATCACCAACGGCGGCTTCGCGGACGTGTTCATCCTCTTCGCCCGCACCGGCGGCCCGGGCGCCCGCGGCGTCTCGGCCTTCCTGGCCGAGCCCGGCGAGGGCTTCGCGGTCGGGCGCGAGATCCCCAAGATGGGCCTGCACACCAGCAGCACGGTCGAGCTGGCCTTCCAGGACCTGCGGCTGCCGGCGTCGGCGATGCTCGGCGCCGAGGGCGCCGGGATGAAGGTCGCGTTCTCGACCCTCGACTCCGGCCGCGTGATCATCGCGGCGCAGGCCTGCGGCATCGCGCGCGCCGCCCTGGAGGCCGCGGTGGCCTACGCGCAGGAGCGCACGGCCTTCGGCGGCCCGATCGCCCGGCTCCAGGGCGTGCAGTTCCCGCTCGCCGAGATCGCCGCCCGCCTCGACGCCGCCTGGCTGCTCACCCTGCACGCCGCCCGCCTGCGCGACGCCGGCGCCCCGCACACCGCGGCGGGCGCCCGGGCGAAGCTCGTGGCCAGCCAGGTGGCGGTCGACGCGGCGGACGTCTGCGTGCAGACCATGGGCGGCTACGGCTACTCGGCCGAGTTCCCCGCCGAGCGCTTCTACCGCGACGCGAAGATCACGCAGATCTACGAGGGGACCAGCGAGATCCAGCGCCTCGTGATCGCGCGCGACCTGCTGGGCGAGGCCGCCCGGGGCTGAGGGGTCAGGGACGTCGCGCGCGGGCGAGCATCCGCGCCGCGTCCGCCCCCATCCCGTGCGCGAGGTACCAGCCCGCGGCGTCGGCGGCGACCACGGGGACCCACCCCGGGACGCGGGCCGCGGTCGCCGGGTCCCCGTAGCCGTCGAGGAGCGCCGCGGCCAGCGGGGCGCCGAGCCCGTTGCAGGCGATGGCGTAGGCGAGGTCCTCGGCGGGGTCGGCCCACCGCCAGAACTCCCAGTCGACGAGCCCCGGGCCGTCGGGCCCCCAGACGACGTTGGCGAGCACGAGGTCGCCGTGGGACATGCGGAAGGGGGCGTCCACGGATCCGGTCGCTGCGGCCGCAGCGGCGATCCCCGCGCCCGCCGTGCCCGCGAGCGCGGCCTCGGCGTCGCGCACGCGCCCGCGGCGGTACCCGGCCAGGTCGTCCGCGGGCCGCTCCCACCACCACAGGCCTCCCGACGGCGAGGTGCCGCGCCCGTGCAGGGCGGCGAGGACCGCCCCCAGGAGCCGCGCGTCGCCGGGCCCGAGCGCGACCGCGGGCCGGGGGGCGCCGGGCAGGCGGGTCGTCACCAGCCGGCCGGGCCGGTGCTCCACCAGCGCGGGCGCCCACGCCGCCCCGGCGAGGCGCCCGAGCGCGTCCGCCTCGCGGGCGAGCGCGGCCGGGTCGCCGCTCTTGACGATGCGCGGCGGGTCACCGGGCAGGTCCTGTAACCGGAAGCGCGCCGCCACGGGCGCAGGGTAGACGGCGGTCGCGCGGGCTGGCACGGTTGCGCCCCAGTGGAGCAGCGCCGCACCAAGATCCTCGCCACGCTGGGCCCCTCGACCGACGCCCCGGGGCGCCTCGACGAGCTCGTGGCCGCCGGGATGGACGGCGGGCGCATCAACTGCGCCCACGAGGGTCCCGAGCAGTGGCACGCGCGGGCCCGCGCCCTCCGCGCGGCGGCCGGGCGTGCGGGCCGCCCCCTCGCGCTGCTCGTGGACCTCGCCGGGCCGAAGATGCGCCTCGGCGGCGCGGTCCGGCCACGCCAGGTGATGCGCGGGGAGCAGGTCGTCTTCTCGTGCGGCGAGCCGGTCGACGGCGCCGTGCCCGTCGCCTGGCCCGAGTTCGCGGCCGCCGTCACCGTCGGGCGCTCGGAGATCGTCATCGGCGACGGCACGCCGCGGCTGTCGGTGCTCGCGGCGCACGACGACGGCACCGTCGTCGCGCGGTGCGAGCGGCCCGGGGCGATCGCGCCCCGCAAGGGGATCTTCGTGACCTACGTGGCCACCCCGGCCGCCAGCTTCGGGGAGAAGGACCTCGCCGACCTCGGCACGGCGGTGGCGATGGAGGCGGACCTGGTCGCGCTGTCGTTCGTGCGCTCGGGGCAGGACGTCCGGCGCCTGCGGGGGGCCCTGGACGCGCTGGGGGGCCACGCCCGGGTGATCGCCAAGATCGAGAAGGTCGAGGCGTTCGAGGCCCTCGACGAGATCGTCGACGTGTCGGACGGGGTGATGGTCGCCCGGGGCGACCTCGGCGTGGAGGCCGGCGTCGCGCGGGTGCCCCTGATGCAGAAGGAGGTCATCCGCCGGGGCGAGGAGGCGGGCAAGCTCGTCATCACCGCGACGCAGATGCTCGAGTCGATGATCTCCCAGCCCGAGCCGACGCGCGCCGAGGCGACCGACGTCGCCAACGCCATCCTCGACGGCACCTCCGCCGTGATGCTCTCCGGCGAGACGACCGTCGGGCAGTACCCGGTCGAGGCGGTCGCGGCGATGGCCGAGATCGCCCACGAGGCCGAGCGGGGGGCGCCCCTCGGCCTCGACCTGCTCGCCCCGGTCGTGAGCCGGCCCGAGGCCGTCATGCAGGCCGCGGTGCACCTGGCCCAGCAGGTGCGGGCCGTCGCCCTGGTGGTCAGCACGGTGAGCGGCGGCGCCGCGCGTGCGGCGGCCAAGTACCGTCCGCGGCTGCGCGTCATCGCCCTGTCCGCGGACGAGCGCGTGCGGCGCCAGCTCGCGCTCGAGTGGGGCATCGTGCCGGCGTGGCTGCCCCCCCCGCCGGGCGGACATCGAGGTGCACCGCGCCTCGATGCTCGAGCGCGCCCGCGAGGTGGGCGGCCTCGCCACCGGCGACGTCGTGGTGCTGGCCTACGGGCCCCCCGAGGCGGGCCCCTCGGAGACGAGCTACCTGGCGGTGCGCACCATCCCCTGACGGCCGCGGCGGCGCGCGCCTGGCCCGGGGGCCATGAGCTCCCCCACCACGCGGAGCGGCACGTCGGCGACGCGGGCCAGCTCGAGCGCGCCGCCGGCCGGGACGCCGTGGCGGGCGATGTGGGCGCTGAGGCGCTCGCGGGCCCGGTCGAGCAGCGCGCAGCCCGGGCAGTCGGCGCGCCCGAGGTTGCGCGGGGCCCCGCACCGGTTGCACCACTGCGCCATGCGCCGCGGCGGCATGATGTCGGCGGGGTCCCGTCGCGGCTCGGGCGGGGCCAGGGTCGCGAGGAGGTCCAGGGCTGTCGCACCGCGCGGGGTCACGGGGGTGGAGGTCGTCAGCGGTCGCGGTCGCCTTGAGCGCCGGGGTCGTGGCGCTCACCGCGGCGTGCGGCGGCGGCGGGGGCGGCCCGCCGACGGGCGTGCCGCCCGACGCGCTGGCCGTCGTCGTGCAGGGGTCCGGGTACTCGGGCTTCCGCGTGGACCTGCGGTGCGCGGTCGCCGACCGGGACGCCTGCGCCGCCGTGCTCGACGCGGCGACGGCCGAGGACGGCCCGTCGTGCGCCCCCGCGCCCGCGGTGGGCGACCGCATCGTCGTGACGGGGACGATCGAGGGCGGGGAGGTCTCGGCCGTCCTGGGCCGGCGCACGAGCTGTGAGATCGAGCGCTACGACGACGTGCTCGCCGCGCTCGGCCTCTAGGTGTAGTCACCCGCAGCGTTGTTGACGGATCCGGGTTGACGTAGGGAGGACCCCCGAGGGAGTTGTGGAGGTGACTAGGCCTTCCCAACCCCAAGGGGGTCCTCATGGCTCACGCTAACGCCCGGTTGACGGTCCACGGAAGGA
>VFQN01000220.1_pt1 | contig 119359 bp, 83 predicted proteins | sample 3512371 | NCBI WGS metagenome assembly VFQN01 (sample SAMN10412370, study PRJNA504923) | tailings metagenome | isolation source: Replicate 2 from Balatoc abandoned mine | place: Philippines: Itogon, Benguet | collected 2017-08-28 | reverse complement strand
GCGCGAACAGGTGTGCATCTACATGTGCCCCTGGCCGCGCATCCAGACCGCGATGCTCGACGAGAAGTCGCTGATCGTCACCTACAAGGACTGGCGCGGCGAGCAGCGCGGCTCCGTGAAGAAGGCGGCGAAGAACCCCGACCAGTATGGCGACTGCATCGACTGCAACATGTGCGTCGCGGTCTGCCCCACCGGGGTCGACATCCGCGAGGGCCAGCAGATCGGCTGCATCACCTGTGGCCTCTGCATCGATGCCTGCGACAGGGTGATGAAGGAAGTCGGGCGCCCGCGCGGCCTGATCGATTACGCCACGCTCGACCAGTGCAAGGCCGAGGCCGCCGGCGCACCTGCGACGCCTGCTTGGAAGGCCCTGCTGCGCCCGCGCACCCTCATCTATTTCGGCGTCTGGGCCGGGCTTGGCGCGGGGCTCCTGTTCGCGCTCGGCACCCGCACCCATACCGACCTCACGGTCTCGCCCGATCGTAACCCGCCCTTCATGCTGCTGAAGGACGGCTCGGTCAGGAATGCCTACACCCTGCGCCTGCGCAACATGGAGGCCCGCCCGCGCGACATGGAAGTGGCGCTGGTCGGCCTGCCCGCGGGCGCGGTGATGTGGACCGAGAGCGTCAGCCTCGAAAACGCCGCGCCGACGCAGGTTCTCACCGTCGACGCCAACGCCACCAAGGTGCTGCGCGCCTACGTGCTGCTGCCGGAGGGCGAACGCGCCGAACACTTCACCTTCCGCCTCACCAGCCTCGACGAACAGCGCGAGACCGATCTGGCCGAGACCACCTTCGCGATGCCGGGGAACGAATGATGACAAGCAAATCCGGAACCTTCACCGGCAGGCACATGGCGGCGATCTTCGTCGGCGGCTTTGCGGTGGTGATCGCGGTCAACCTGTTCATGGCGACCCGCGCGATCGGCAGCTTCCACGGCACGGTGGTCGACAATTCCTATGTCGCGAGCCAGAAATACAACGGATGGATCGCGAAGGCCGAGGCCTCGAAGGCCCTCGGCTGGCAGGCGGTCCCGCACCGCCGCGCGGACGGGCGGGTGGTGATCGAGACGCTGATGGTTCCCGCCGAAGCCACCCTCTCCGCCACCGCCGAACGCCCGCTCGGCGCGCGCGACGACACGCCGCTCGCCTTCGCGCCTGCGGGCGCGGGCCGCTGGGTCTCGGACAAGGCGCTCGCACCGGGCCGCTGGCAGCTTCGCATGGCGATCCGCGCGGGCGATCAGGCCTGGGCCGGGGAGGCGGAGATCCGGTGAACGCGCCTGCCGCCATCTCTCCCGGCATCGACGAGGCAGGCCTCGTCACCACGCGCCTGACCGTGCCCGGCATGAAATGCGCCGGCTGCATCGGCAAGATCGAGCGCGAGCTGCCCAAAACGACCGGGATCGCCGCCGCGCGGGCCAATTTCTCGGCCAAGCGTGTCGCGATCCGCCACGATCCGGCGCTGGACGAAGGCGCGCTGACCGCCGCCCTGCTGGCGCTCGGGTTCGAATCCCAGCCGGTCGCCGACAACCCGCTCGGCGACGAGGGCAAGGAACGCAAGGCGCTCAATCGCGCGCTGGGGGTGGCGGGCTTCGGCATGATGAACATCATGCTGCTCTCGGTCAGCGTCTGGTCGGGCGCGGACGGGGCGACGCGCGAACTGTTCCACTGGCTCTCGGCGCTGATCGCCCTGCCGGTGGTCGCCTATTCCGGCAGACCCTTCTTCGCGAGCGCGTGGATGGCATTGAGCCACCGCCGCACCAACATGGATGTGCCGATCTCGATCGGGGTGATCCTGGCGACCTGCCTCAGCCTCTACGAGACCGTGACCGGCGGGGAGCACGCCTTCTTCGACAGCGCCGTGATGCTGCTGTTCTTCCTGCTCGCCGGCCGCGCTCTGGACGCCGAGATGCGCACCCGCACCCGCGCGGGCATCGGCGCGCTCCTCGGCCGCATGGGCAAGAGCGCGAGCGTCATCGCGCCCGACGGCACCACCCGCCGCGTCGCCGCCAAGGATCTCGAGCCCGGGATGCTGGTGCTGGTCGCGGCCGGAGAGGCGCTCGCCGCCGATGGCGAGGTGATCGAGGGCACGAGCGCGCTCGACAATGCCATGCTCACCGGCGAGAGCGCGCCCGAGCCGGTCGGGCCGGGCGCGCCGGTCCATGCCGGGGCAATCAACCTCGGCGCGGCGCTGCGCGTCCGCCTCACCCGCGTCGCCGAGGACACCGCCATTGCCGAGATCGCCCGGCTGATGGACGAGGCGGGGCAATCGCGCAGCCACTATGTCCGTATCGCCGACCGTGCCAGCCGCCTCTATGCGCCGGTGGTGCACACGCTGGCGCTCGTCGCCTTTGCCGGATGGATGATCGCGGGCGCGGGGTGGCACACCTCGCTGACCATCGCCATCGCCGTGCTGATCATCACCTGCCCCTGCGCGATGGGTCTCGCGGTCCCGGCCGCGCAGGTTGTCGCCTCGGGCGCGCTGCTGCGGCGCGGGCTGCTGGTCAAGGACGGGAGCGCGCTCGAGCGCCTCGCCGAATGCGATGTGGCGCTGCTCGACAAGACCGGCACACTGACCCTCGGCGAACCGCGCGCGGACGTAAGCAAGCTCGACCCGCAGGCGCGCAGCATCGCGCTCGCCCTCGCCCAGACCAGCCGCCATCCCCTGAGCCGCGGCCTTGCCGCCGCCCTGACGCGCGAGGGCGTGCCCCCCGCCGCCGTCGACGACGTGCGCGAGACCGGCGGGCAGGGCCTCACCGGACGCTGGCAAGGCCTCACGGTCGCGCTCGAGAAGTCCGAAGGCCCCGTGCCCGAGGGTTCCTCGGAAGGCCCGCTGCTCGCCACCTGCCTGCGGATCGGCGAGCGGCTCCAGATCATCCCCTTCTCCGATCCGCTGCGCCCCGATGCGCCCGAGGCGCTCGCCGCCCTCGCCCGCGAGGGCCTCGCCGCCAGCATCCTTTCGGGCGACCGCGCCGCGCCGGTCGCGGCAGTGGCGGCCGCGCTCGGCCTGTCGGCCGAGGCCGAGGCGAGCCCGCAGGCAAAGCTGGCCGCGCTCGAGGGCCTGAAGGCGCAAGGGCGCCGCCCGCTGATGGTCGGCGACGGCCTCAATGATGGCCCCGCCCTCGCCGCCGCCCATGCCTCGATCGCACCGGGCACCGCGTCCGACGCCAGCCAGCAGGCGGCCGATGCCGTCTTCATCGGCGATGGGCTGATGCCCGTCGCCCTGGCGGTGCGCGTTGCCCGCCGCACGATGCGGATCGTGCGCGAGAACTTCGGCTTCTCGATCCTCTACAACTTCCTCGCCGTGCCGCTGGCGCTGATGGGCCTCGTCACGCCGCTGGTCGCCGCGATCGCCATGTCGGTGAGCTCGCTGGTGGTGGTCGCCAATTCCCTGCGTCTTGCCCGGAGTGCCAATCCGTGACCGGCCTTGCCTTTCTCATCCCCATCGCGCTCGGCATGGGCCTGCTCGGGCTCGCCGCCTTCCTGTGGTCGATGCGCGAGGGCCAGTACGACGACATGGACGGCGCGGCCAACCGCATCCTGATCGACGACGACGTGCCGGGGGACGAGCCCGCGTGACCCCCATTCGCGCCCTCGCCCCGCTGTTCGCCGCGCTCGCGCTGGTGCCGGTGATGATCGGCCCGCTTCCTGCGCAGGCGGCGACGATCACCGCGAAGCTGTGCAACGGCGGCACCATCGCCATTCCGGTCGGCGACGGCGACGCCCCCGCCGGGGAGCGCGATTGCCACCCCAAGGCCTGCCATGCGGGCACCTGCCGTCAGAAGGACGAACAAAAGCGCCCGAACCGGACAAATTGATCTCGCGCAAAGACGCCTGATCACTGGCGCGTCAAGTCGAGGATGGCTGGCGCGATCCGCGGACCAGCGCCGCGAGGAGCGCAAGAAGATGTGGTCATATATTCCCGAGCTGCTCGCGGCCCCCGTGCCGCGCTATACCAGTTACCCCACCGCGGCCGATTTCGGCCCGCTCGAGGACGGCACCATCGAGCGCGCGGTGGCCGAGGCGGAAGGCGATGTCTCGCTCTACCTCCACATCCCCTTCTGCGAGCAGATCTGCTACTATTGCGGCTGCAACACCGGCGCATCCGGCAAGCGCGCGCGGGTCGAGCACTACCTTGACGCGCTGCACCAGGAAATCGCCACGGTCGGCAGCCTGCTGCCGCCGTCGGCGCGGGTGCGGCGCATCGCTTTCGGCGGGGGTAGCCCCAATGCGATCCTGACCGGCGAGTTCCTGGCGCTGGTCGATGCGCTCCACGCCCACATGCCGCTCGCCGCGCCCGAATGGTCGATCGAGCTCGATCCGCGCAGCCTCACCGCCGAATGGAGCCACGTGCTCGGCGCGGTCGGCGTCACGCGGGCGAGCATGGGCGTGCAGACCTTCGCCGCCCATTGCCAGAAGGCGATCGGGCGCGAGCAATCGCTCACCATGATCTGCCGCAGCGTCGACTGGCTGCGCAGCGCGGGCGTCACCTCGCTCAATTTCGACCTGATGTATGGCCTTCCCCATCAAAGCGAGGCGGATCTCGAGGACAGCCTCGAGATGACCCGCAAGCTCGGGGCGGACCGGATCGCGGTGTTCGGCTATGCCCACGTGCCCCACCTCGTGCCGCGCCAGACGATGATCCCCGAGAACGCCCTGCCCGGCGCGGCGGCGCGCTTCATCATGGCAAGCGAGGCGCACCGGATCCTCACCGGAGCGGGCTACGACGCGATCGGCTTCGACCACTTTGCCTTGCCGCAGGATTCGATGGCGCGCGCGGTGCGCAACGGCACGCTGCGGCGCAATTTCCAGGGCTTCACCGACGATCAGGCCGAGGCGCTGATCGGCCTCGGATCGACCGCCATCAGCGGCTTTGCGGGTCTGCTGGCCCAGAACGAGAAGCACACCGGTCGCTATCGCCAGCTTTCGGGCGAGGGGCGCCTGTCCGCCTCGCACGGGATCGTCCGCTCGGCCGAGGACCGGCGCCGGGGCGAGGTGATCGAGGCGCTGCTGTGCCGGGGCGAAGCGGCGGTGCCCGCCGACCTGCTGGCTGGGGCGGCCGAGCGGCTCGCCCCCTTCACCGCCGCAGGGCTCGCCGCCCTGTCGGGAGATCGGCTCGCGATCCTGCCAGGCGGGCTGCCCTATGCCCGGGTGATCGCCGCCCTGTTCGACAGCTACCGCGCCCTGACCCCCCGCCGCTTCTCCTCGGCGATCTGACCGCCCTCCCCCTTCCCTGTTGGTGCTTGCCAGAGGTCCGCTTTGCGCGGATAAAATGCCGCAAACAGACAAGCGGAGTCTCTATCGGGCGCATACATCGGCAAAAGGGGGGGAATGAACATGGCAGTCACCGATCACGTCGACCTGAACGGCTTCATGGAGGGCGTGAAGAAGCGCAATCCGCACCAGCCGGAATTCGTCCAAGCGGTCCAGGAAGTGGCCGAGGACATCTTCGAATTCATGGAGGACAAGGAGGAGTATCACTCCCAGCAGATCCTCCGCCGCATCGCCGAGCCCGACCGGGTGGTGAGCTTCCGCGTGTGCTGGGAGGACGATGCCGGCAACATCCGCGTCCAGCGCGGCTGGCGCGTCCAGAACAACAACGCGATCGGGCCCTACAAGGGCGGCATCCGCTTCCACCCCTCCGTCACCGAGAGCGTGCTGAAGTTCCTCGCCTTCGAGCAGACCTTCAAGAACGCGCTCACCGGCCTGCCGATGGGCGGCGGCAAGGGCGGCTCCAACTTCAACCCCAAGGGCAAGAGCGTGCGCGAGATCATGCGCTTCTGCCAGTCCTTCATGACCGAACTCTACCGCCACATCGGCGCCGACATCGACGTGCCGGCGGGCGACATCGGCGTGGGCGGGCGCGAGATCGGCTTCATGTTCGGCCAGTACAAGCGCATCACCAACAACTTTACCGGCGTGCTGACCGGCAAGGGCCTCGAATGGGGCGGCTCGCTGATCCGCACCGAGGCGACCGGCTACGGCGCGGTCTATTTCCTCGAGAACATGCTCGCCACCAAGGGCGAGAACCTCGAGGGCAAGACTGCAGTCATCTCGGGTTCGGGCAACGTGGCCACCCACGCGGCGGAGAAGATCGTCCAGCTGGGCGGCAAGGTCCTGACCCTGTCCGACAGCGGCGGGTTCATCCATGATCCGGACGGGATCGACCAGGAAAAGATCGACTGGGTGAAGACCCACAAGACCCATCGCCGCGGCCGGATCGAGGAATATGTCGAGGCCTTCCCCAAGGCGACCTTCCACGCCGGCAAGACCCCGTGGGGCGTGCCCTGCGACGTCGCCCTGCCCTGCGCAACGCAGAACGAGCTGCTCGGCGAGGACGCCAAGACGCTCGTGGCGAACGGCTGCCGCGCGGTCAGCGAGGGCGCGAACATGCCGACCGACCTCGACGGGGTGCACACCTTCAAGGCGGCGAAGATCCTCTACGCCCCCGGCAAGGCGTCGAACGCGGGCGGGGTGGCGGTCTCGGGCCTCGAGATGAGCCAGAACTCGGAGCGCCGCTCGTGGAAGGAGGAGGAACTCCAGCAGATGCTCAAGGACATCATGTCGGGCATCCACAATTCCTGCATCCGCTACGGCGATCAGGGCGGCGGCTATATCGACTACGTGAAGGGCGCGAACATCGCCGGCTTCAAGAAGGTCGCCGACGCGATGCTGGCCTTCGGCGTCGTCTGACCCCGCAAGCGCCCGCGCGCATCAGGCAAGGCCCCGCGCCCGTCTGGCGCGGGGCCTTTGCCGTTCCGGTGCCGTGACCGGCGCGGCGCGCGTCTCGGCCTAAGGTACAATTGGCCCGTCCCCGCGACAGGCGCACACTCCGCTCACGACAACCTGCGGCGAGAGGAGAAGCACCATGCTGGAACAGGCCCTGAGCAATTTCGAAGGCAAGTCCCTGATCAAGGGCAAGTACGACAACTTCATCGGCGGCCGCTGGGTGGCGCCGGTCAAGGGCCAGTATTTCGACAACATCTCGCCGGTGAACGGCAAGCGCGTGTGCCAGGTCGCCCGCGGCAGCGCCGAGGATATCGAACTCGCACTCGACGCCGCGCACAAGGCCAAGGCCGCGTGGGGCCGCACCTCGACCACCGAGCGGTCGAACATCCTCAACCGCATCGCCCAGCGCATCGAGGACAATCTCGACATGCTCGCGCTGGTCGAGACGATCGACAACGGCAAGCCGATCCGTGAAACCACCGCGGCGGACCTGCCGCTGGCGGTCGATCACTTCCGCTATTTCGCCGGGTGCCTGCGCGCGCAGGAAGGCGGCATTTCGGAGATCGATCACGACACCATCGCCTACCACTTCCACGAGCCGCTCGGCGTGGTCGGCCAGATCATCCCCTGGAACTTCCCGCTGCTGATGGCGGTGTGGAAGCTGGCCCCGGCGCTGGCCGCCGGCAACTGCGTGGTGCTCAAGCCCGCCGAACAGACCCCCATGAGCATCATGGTGCTGATGGAAGTGATCGCCGACCTCCTGCCCGAGGGCGTCGTCAACGTCGTCAACGGCTTCGGCATCGAGGCGGGCAAGCCGCTCGCCACCAGCCCGCGGATCGCCAAGATCGCCTTCACGGGGGAAACCACCACCGGCCGGCTGATCATGCAGTACGCCAGTGAGAACCTCATCCCCTGCACGCTCGAACTCGGCGGCAAGAGCCCCAACATCTTCTTCGCCGACGTGATGCGCGAGGATGACGACTATCTCGACAAGGCTCTCGAAGGCTTCGCGATGTTCGCGCTCAACCAGGGCGAGGTCTGCACCTGCCCGAGCCGCGCGCTGATCCACGAATCGATCTACGACCGCTTCATGGAAAAGGCGCTGGCCCGCGTGAACGCGATCAAGATGGGCAGCCCGCTCGATGCCGCGACCATGATCGGCGCGCAGGCCTCGAACGACCAGCTCGAGAAGATCCTGAGCTACATCGAGATCGGCAAGGGCGAAGGCGCCAAGGTGCTCGCCGGCGGCGGACGCTTCGTCCAGGAAGGCGAGCTGGCGGAGGGCTACTATGTCCAGCCGACCGTGCTCGAAGGCCACAACAAGATGCGGATCTTCCAGGAGGAAATCTTCGGCCCCGTGCTGTCGGTGACCACCTTCAAGGACGATGCCGAGGCCCTCGCCATCGCCAACGACACCCTCTACGGCCTCGGCGCCGGGGTGTGGAGCCGCGATGCCAACACCTGCTACCGCTTCGGCCGCGCGATCGAGGCGGGCCGGGTGTGGACCAACTGCTACCACGCCTACCCCGCCCATGCGGCCTTCGGCGGCTACAAGCAGTCGGGCATCGGGCGCGAAAACCACAGGATGATGCTCGAGCACTACCAGCAGACCAAGAACCTGCTGGTGAGCTACAGCCCCAAGGCGCTGGGCTTCTTCTGATCCGATTGGCCGGGACCTCCTCCCGCAAACCTCTCTCCCCGAGCAGGTTCCGGCGTCCCACGGGGCGGATGGCCACAAGGCCGTCCGCCCCGCTTTGTCGGCGAAGGAGAGATGCCCGATGACCACTGACGACACCCTGCCACCGCGGATCCTCGCCACGCCCGAGGCCGAAGGCTGGATCGCGCGCCTTGCCGCTGCGCATGGCCCGCTGATGTTCCACCAGTCCGGCGGCTGCTGCGACGGGTCCGCCCCGATGTGCTTCGTGCGCGGCGAGTTCCGGGTCGGCGCGCAGGACGTGCTTCTCGGCCACCTCGCGGGCGACACGCCGGTTTGGATCGGCGCCCGCCAGTTCGAATACTGGCGCCACACCCAGATCACCATCGACGTCGTGCCGGGCCGGGGTTCGGGGATGAGCCTCGAGGCGCCCGAAGGCGTGCGCTTCGTCACCCGCAGCCGGGTCTTCACCGATGCCGAAGCAGCCGCGCTCGATGCGGCGGGCGACCCGCCGACAGGGGGCTGAAAGGGCTTGCCGCTATGGCGAATCTGCAACATTATGACACCGGGATGAAGGCCCGGCCTTCATGGGAGATCTGGGAGAGGCCATTGCACGCACCGCGCCCTTCGGCGGCTGGCGGTCTTGTCGTTGCAAGTTCGCACGCCGCGTGTCCGGAAAGGGCCGTCGCCGAGATCGCCGCCGCGATCGAGGGACGCGCACTGGCGGGCGGCGTGATCTTCTGTTCGAGCACCTACCCGCGCGACACGCTCGCCGCCGCGATCGGAGCGCATCTCGGCCACATCCCGCTCGCCGGCTGCACGAGCGCGGGCGAGATCACCGGGCGCGGCTATGATGCCGACAGCCTGCTATTCATGGGCTTCCCGGCCGAAGGCTTCACCTTCCGCGTGCTGCACGTCTCGGACATCGACAGCTTCGACCCGGAGGACGCTCGCCGCCAGGTCCGCCACCTCGCGGCCAATGCCCGCCACGAGGCGCGCGTTCTCGGCGAGAATGCCAGCCAGGTCGCGCTGTTCCTCGTCGACGGCCTCTCGCACCGCGAGGAGCTGCTCACCATGACCGTGCAGGACGCGCTCGGCGACATCCCACTGATCGGCGGATCGAGCGGCGACGGGTTGCTGTTCAGCGAGACCGGCGTGCTGTGCGACGGCGCCTTCCGGTCCGGCACGGCGGCGATCATCATGCTCACCAGCGCCCGGCCGATGCAGGTCCATTCGGAATGCTTCTACGAGCCGGGCCCCGCGAAGATGGTGGTGACCGCCGCCGATCCCGAGCGGCGCATCGTCCACGAGATCAACGCCGCGCCCGCCGCCGACGAATACCGCCGTCTCGCCGGCGCACCGGGGGCCGAGCTCGACACCGCATTCTTCGCCGCCCATCCGCCGATGGTGCGCGCCGGCGGCGTCTATCACGTGCGCGCGATCCAGACCGCCAACCCCGACGGCAGCCTCACCTTCTACGGCGCGGTCGATCGCGGGATCGTGCTTTCGGTTGGCGAACCGGTCGACCGGATCGCGCGGACGGAAGCCTTCTTCGCCCGCCTGCGCGCCGAATTCGGCGAGGTCGATCACGTGCTCGGCTTCGACTGCGTGCTCAACCGCATCGATGCCGAAACCCGCCAGATCACCCGCGCGATCTCGGACATCTACGCCGCCAACCGCGTGACGGGCTTCAACACCTATGGCGAACAGTTCCGCGCCGCCCATCTCAACCAGACCTTCAGCTGCCTGGTGATCGGCCGCTGATGACGGCAACGCTCGAGAGCGACGAGATTGCCCGCCTGAAGGAGCAGGTGCGCAAGCTCGAGGCGATCAATGCCGCCCTGATGGACCGTGTCGAGCGCGCCAGCGACCTGCACGGCGGGGCCTTCTCGATGTTCGAGAACGCGATCACGCTGGAGGCGATGGTGCGTGGCCGCACCAACGAGCTCGAGGACGCGATGGTGCGGCTCGCAACCATCAACGCCCAGATCGAGGCCGCCCGCAACGATGCCGACGCTGCCCGCGCTCGGCTGCGCGACGCGATCGAATCCCTCTCCGACGGCTTTGCCCTGTTCGATGCCGAGGACCGGCTGGTGATGTGCAACACCGCCTTCCTTGCGATCTGGCCCGAATTCCACGATCTGGTCGAGCAACGCCCGAGCTTCGCCGATCTGGTCGATGTGCTCGCGGGCAACGGCAGCGCGGTCGGATCGCTGGTCGCGCCCGAACGCTGGAAGCAGGAACGCCTCGCCCGGCACCGCAACGCCGGGGCCCATGTACAGCTCCTGTCGGACGGACGCTGGCTCCAGATCAACGAGCTGCGCACCAGCGAGGGCGGCACGGTCAGCATCTACACCGACATCACCAGCGTGAAGGCGGAGGACGCCCGCCAGCGCGCGCGCGAACTGGCCGAACGCAACCTCGCGCTCCAATCGACGCTCGACACCCTCTCGGAAGGCGCGTGCCTGTTCGGCCCCAACGGGCAGCTACAGGCGTGGAACGACGAGCTCGCCAACATGCTGCACCTCAACCGGGACGTGATGGCGGTGATCGGCACCCACGGGCAGTTCGTGCAGCACTGCATTTCGCGCTGCCGGCTGGACCGGCCGCAGGCGGTGGAATGGCGCGAGGGCCGGGGCCCGCGGATTTCAACCGACTGCATGCTCGGCAGCCGCAATTTCGTGATCCGTTCGGTCACGCTCGCGAGCGGCGGCATGGCCTTCGCCTTCGACGACGTGACCGACCGCATCCGGTTCCAGAAAAGCATGACCGAAGTCGCCGAAACGCTCGAGCGGGCGGTCAAGCAGCGCACCGCCGAACTGGTCGAGGTCAACCGTCAGCTCGCCGAGGCCAAGGACGAGGCGGAGCTGGCGAACCTGTCCAAGACCCGCTTCCTCGCGGCGGCCAGCCACGACCTGCTGCAACCGCTCAACGCCGCGCGCCTGTTCGTCTCGGCGCTGCACGAGAAGCGGCTGGCGGCGAGCACGCGCGGGCTGGTCGGCCAGGCCTCGATCGCGCTCGATTCGGTCGAGGATCTGCTCGAGAGCCTGTTCGAGATATCACGGCTCGATGCAGGCGCGATCCAGCCAGAGATCCGCACCATCTCGCTCGACCGGATGCTGTCGGCGCTGCGGATCGAGTTCGCCCCGCTCGCGCGTTCGCGCGGGCTGGCGTTCAGCGTCGCCGAAACGGGGCTCCATGTCTCGAGCGACGTGCAGATGCTGCGCCGGGTGCTGCAGAACCTCGTATCGAACGCGATCCGCTACACCGCCGCGGGCAGCGTCACCGTCAGCGCGCAGCGCGAGGGCGACCGGGTGACGGTGGCGGTCACCGACACCGGCCCCGGCATCGCCGCCGGCGAACAGCGCGTGGTGTTCGAGGAATTCCGCCGGCTCGAGGCGACGCGCAAGATCCCCGGCCACGGGCTCGGCCTCGCGATCGTGAGGCGCAGCTGCGCCAAGCTGGGCCACGGGGTCGCGCTCGATTCCGCGCCGGGGCGCGGCTCGACCTTCTCGGTGACGCTGCCGGCCGCCGATGCCGATGTGGCCGCAGCGGCCACGGTCGCGGCACGCGGGGCCAAGACGGCCCCGGCGAGCGGCGCGATCCTCGTGATCGACAACGACGAGGCGATCCTTGCCGGGATGCGCGCGCTGCTGGAGAACTGGGGGCACAGGGCGATCACCGCGGTCGGCCCCGACCGGCCCGAGGTGCGCGCCGCGGCCGAGGCCGGGCTGTCGCTGATGCTGGCCGACTATCACCTCGAGGACGGGCTAACCGGCGATATCGCGGTGGCGCGGGTGCGGGCGATGCACAAGGGCGATCTGCCCGCCGCGATCGTCACCGCCGACCGCAGCGAGGAAGTCCGCGCAAGCCTTGCGGCGCAGGGCCTGCCGGTGCTCGGAAAGCCGATCAAGCCCGCCCAGCTGCGCGCCCTGCTGCGCCAGCTCGCGGTCCCGGCCTAGGGCCCTAGCCCTCGAAATTCACCCGGTTGGCGAGGATCACCGCCTGGGTGCGGCTGAAGACGTTGAGCTTGCACAGGATCGCCGAGACGTGCGCCTTGACGGTCGTCATCGAGATGTCGAGTTCGTGGGCGATCTGCTTGTTGAGCCGACCTGCCACGAGCCGCCCGAGCACCACGCGCTGCTGGGGGGTGAGGCTGTCGATCAGCTTGCGGATCTTCTCTTCCTCCTCGTCCGCCAGCGGGTCGCTCTGCAGTTCGCCGGGGGCGTAGATCTCGCCCATCAGCACCTGGCCGATCGCATCGAGGATGGTCGCCCGGTCGAGTGTCTTGGGCAGGAACCCCGCCGCGCCTGCCGCCAGCGCATCGCGCACCGTGACGCGGTCGTAGGAGCCCGACACCATCACCACCGGCAGGCTCGGGAAGTCGGCGCGCAGCTGTTCCAGCGCGGAGAAGCGCTGCGCATCGGGAATGTTGAGATCGAGCAGCACCATGTCGGGGTCGGGCATCGTCTCGAGCGCCGCCAGCGCCTCGGCGAAGCTGCCGGCCTCGGCGATGGCGCAGTCGGGGAAACTCGACAGCAGGATGGCACTGAGGCCGTCGCGGATCAGCCCGTGATCATCGACGATCAGAACGCGTTCAAGGGGCGGCGCTTCGGTCATGGGATATCTCTATCGCCTGAACCCGGCGGGGCAAGAGGATGCAACAGAGGGGGCGCGAGCCTCGGCCCCCGCCCCCGTCTGCGCTCGCCCTCACTTGGGCAGCTTGAACACCCAGAGCGAACCGCCCTGGCTGATTTCCTTGAAGGTCTTGGCGACCTCGCCGCCCCACAGCGGCACCGCGCCGCCCCAGCCGGACATGACCGCGACATACTGCTCGCCGTCCTGTTCCCAGGTGACGGGCGACCCGACCACGCCCGAGCCGGTCTGGAACTTCCACAGCTCCTTGCCGGTCTTGGCGTCGAAGGCCTTGAGGTAGCCCTCGGGCGTTCCGGTGAAGACCAGGTTGCCGCGGGTCGTCAGGACGCCGCCCCACAGCGGGGCCTTGTTCTTGTATTCCCACATGATCTTGCCGGTCTTGGGATCGATGGCGCGCAGCGCGCCGATGTGATCCTCGGCAATCGGTTTGATGGTGAAGCCCGCGCCCAGATAGGCCGCGCCCTTCTTGTAGGCGATCGGCTCGTTCCAGATGTCCATGCCCCAGTCGTTCGAGGGGACGTAGAACATCTCGGTGTCGGGCGAATAGGCCATCGGCATCCAGTTCTTGCCGCCAAGGAACGAGGGCGCGGCGAACACCGACTTGCCCTTTTCCGCCGTGCCCGGCGCGCCGGGGCGGTTGTCGTCGTTGTAGACCGGACGGCCCGTCTTGAGGTCGATCTTGCTCGCCCAGGTCGGCTGCATGACGAAGGGCGTGGCGTTCATCAGCTTCCCGTTGGTGCGGTCGAGCACGTAGAAGAAGCCGTTGCGGTCGGCCTTGGCGCCGAGCTTCATCTTCTTGCCCTTGAACTCGCCGTCGAAGGGGATGAACTCGTTGACGCCGTCGAAGTCCCAGCCGTCGTGCGGAGTGGTCTGGTAGTGCCACTTGATCACCCCGGTATCGGGATCGATTGCGAGGGTCGAGGCGGTGTAGAGGTTGTCGCCCGGGCGCAGGTGGCTGTTCCACGGGGCCGGGTTGCCGGTGCCGAAGAAGACGAGGTTGGTGTCGGGGTCGTAGGTCCCGCCGAGCCAGGTCGCCCCGCCGCCGGTCTTCCACAGATCGCCTTCCCAGGTGGCGTTGGTCTTGCCGGTGATGCCGTTGTCCTTGCCGTTGAGCGTGCCCATGTGGCCCTCGATCACGGGCCGGGTCCAGACGATCTCGCCGGTGTCGACATTGCGCGCCTGCACCTCGCCGACCGCGCCGAACTCGCCGCCGGAATTGCCGGTGATGACGAGGTTCTTGACGATGATCGGAGCGGCGGTGGCGGAATAGCCGGCCTTGTAGTCGGCGGTCATCTTGTTCCAGATCACCTTGCCGGTCTTGCGGTTGAGCGCGACGAGCCGCGCATCGAGCGTGGCGAAGATAACCTTGTCGCCGTGGATCGCCGCACCGCGGTTGACGACGTCGCAGCAGGGCATGATGCCGTCGGGCAGGCGATGGTTGTATTCCCACAGCTTCTCGCCGGTGCGCGCATCGAAGGCGAAGAGGCGCGAATAGGAGCCGGTAACGTAGATCACCCCGTCATAGACGATCGGTTGCGATTCCTGCCCGCGCTGCTTTTCCCCGCCGAGCGAGGCGGCGAAGGCCGGGACCATCTTCGCGACGTTTTCGGTGTTGATCTGCTCGAGCGGGCTGAAACGCTGCTGCTGCGGCCCCATGCCGTAGGTCAGAACGTCGCCGGTCGTCGCAGCGTCGTTCATCAGCTGATCCATCGTCGGCCCGTCTTCGGCCAGAGCCGGTGCGGTCATCGCAAGGCCTGCAAGCGCGACGCCCGCCGCCAGGATATTGGTCAAGCCCTTCATCATTCCCTCCTTATCTCTTCTCTTTGTCCCCGACCGGCCGCGAAGGGCCCGAGCGGGTCACACCCCCATCAGGAAATCCAAGCCTAGCCCCTGTGCCAGCGGCAACAATTGAACCTTGGAACTAGGCGGGCGGCCTAGCCGATGGCCTTCGTCGCGGCGGCCGCCTGCCAGGTGACGCCGGCCTTGGCGAAGAGCGCCTTCATCCGGCCATCGGCGGTCATGCGCGCGACGATGTCCTCGACCGCGAAGCCCAGCGTGCGGCTGTCCTCGCGCACCGCCATGCCGATGTCCCACCCGTCCGAGGGCAGCATCGGCAGCGGGGTCTTACGAAGCTTCGCCCCGCTGCCGGCGCTGTCTGCCATCGCGGCCTCGATCTGGGCGCGGGTGGCGACGGCCATCTCGACCTCGCCTTGATGCACCGCGAGGGCTGCGGCATGGCCGGTGGGATAGTGCTGGACATCGCCTCGCAGGATCCCGCCGAAACCGCCGACGAGGTAGAAATCGGGGATCGAATCCAGCTCCGCGCCGACCTTGCTGCCGACGAACCGCTGCGGCGGCTGGTCGCAGTCGCGGGTCTGGGCGGAGCACAGCGCGGTGAATTCCTCGCGGTAATAGGGCGCGACGAAGACCACCTGGTCCTCCTTCGCCGCCAGCTGCATATCGAAGGGCACGTGCAGCATGAGGTCGCAGCGGCGGAAGCCGAGCAGCCCGCCGCGCCAGATCACGTTGCGCAGGTCGTCCGAGAGTTCCTCGTCGGCGGTGAACAGCGCGATCTCGGGCTTCACGCCGAGCTGCTCGGCGATCGCGAGCGCGAGATCGACGTCGATCCCGGCAGGCTGCCCGCCGCCCCGATCCCACGACCAAGGGCGGTTGTCGGCATAGAGCCCGACACGCAGGATGCCGAGCTCCCGCACCTTGGCGAGGGGCGCTGCCCCGAGCGGTCCCGGCAGTGCCATTGCGCAGCCTGCGCCGACCATGCCGGCGAGGAATCCCCTGCGGGTGTCGGCCACCTTACTCTTCCGTGTACTTCGTTTCGAGGAAGGCGCGGATCGCCCAGCCCGCCTTCTGGCCGAGCACCTCGCCGAAGGGCGGCATGTAGACCTTGCCGTCATGGCTCGACCCGTTGCGGAAGCGCTCCATATACCACTGGTCGCCGCTCTCGCCGAGTTCGAGATAACGCAGGTCGGGTGCGATCCCGCCCGAGATCGCTTCGAGCCCGTGGCAGCGCGCGCAGTTCTGGTTGTAGGCGGACGTGCCGATCTCGATCGCCCGGGCGTTGCCGCTGTAGGGATTCTTCTCGAGCCAGGCCTCGCCGATGTCCGGCAGGTCGGATGTGTCGACGGCCTGCGGCGTGACATCGCCATGGGCCATGATCTGGGGCCCGGCCGCCATCGCCAGAGAGGCGATCGCCGCACCGAGCAGGATGCGTCCGGCGTAGTTTTTCATCTCACAAACCCCTTTGTGCCTCAGGTGCCGCGCGGTTCGCGCAGCGACATTCTCCCGTGCCATCAGATTACGCCCAAGTGCCCGAATCCCCATTGCACTTTGGTACAATCGCGGGGCGAAAGGGGGTCTGTAGGATGCCTGCCATGATATTCCGTCGCTTGCCCCTTTGTCTGGCTGCCGCCGCTCTGGCCGTACCCGCCGCCGCGCAGACGGCCTATGTCAGCAACGAACGCGGAAGCACCGTCAGTGTTATCGACATCGCCAGCGGAACGGTGAAAGCCACCTTCGACGTCGGCCAGCGCCCGCGCGGGATCCTGCTGAGCCGCGACGGCAAGTACCTCTACATCTGCGCCAGCCTCGACAACGCGGTCGAGATCCGCGACGCCGCAACCGGCGCGCTGGTCGCGGTGATGCCGGCGGGCAACGATCCCGAACAGTTCTTCCTCTCCCCCGACGGCATCACGCTGTTCGTTTCGAACGAGGACGATGCGGCCGCCACCGCCATCGACCTCGCCGCCCGCAAGGTCGCCTGGCAGGTCGAGGTCGGCGAGGAGCCCGAAGGCATCGCGGTCAGCCCCGACGGCAAGTGGCTGCTGGTCGCTTCCGAGGAGGAGAACACCGTCAGCTGGATCGACCTTGCCACCCGCGAGACTGTCGCCGAAATCGAAACCGAAGCCCGTCCGCGCCACATCGAGTTCACGCCCGATGGCCGCCACGTCTGGATCGCCGCCGAGATCGGTCAGACGGTCCACGTGATCGACGTTGCGAACCGCGAGATCGTCGAGACCATCCCCTTCGCGCCGCCCGGGGCCATGCCCTACAAGGTGCTGCCCTGCGGCATCCGCTTCACGCCGGACGGCAGGACCGCCGTGATCGCGCTCGGCCGGGCGGACTCCATCGCGCTGGTCGATGTCGAGACCCGCAAGGTGCGCGGCTACGTGAACACCGGCGGGCGCCCGTGGCACCTCGCCATCACCGCCGACGGCACACGCGCCGTGGTCGCCAACGGCACCAGCGACGATGTCGCGGTGGTCGAACTCGCCACTGGCCAGTTGGTCTCCCGCATTCCGGCGGGCGAAGGGCCGTGGGGGGTCGTACTGGCGGAATAGGAAACGAACAGAGGGACAATGGCCGCGACAGACGGCCGGAACGGAGGGGAAGTGCGAAGGGTTGCAGCATTTCTGCTGACGGGGGCGGCGTGCGTCGTTCCTGCGGTGACACAGGCCGAGGACGCGGCGCCGGCAGATGCTCCGGACGCGCCGATCATCGTGACCGCGCCGGGCGGGGACATCGATCTCGACGATGCGCTCGCGCTCGAACGGCGCGACATCGCCATCGCGGGCACCCCGGACCTGCTCGCCGCGCTCCAGCGCAGTTTCGCCGGCGTCAGCGCGCAGGACGCGCAGAACAATCCGTGGCAGCCCAACCTCGTCTATCGCGGCTATGTCGCCTCGCCGCTGGTCGGACAGGCGCAGGGGCTTGCCGCCTATGTCGACGGGGCGCGCTTCAACCAGCCCTTCGGCGACACGGTCAATTTCGAGCTGATCCCCGATGCCGCGATCCGTAGCGTGACCCTGCGCGATGCGAGCCCGGTCTACGGGCTCAACACGCTGGGCGGCGCACTGGTGATCGAGACCGCGACGGGGCAAACAGAGGAGGGTGTCGAGGCGGCGGCCGCCATCGGCTCATTCGGCGAGCGCGATCTCAGCCTCTCAGCAGGCGATGCGATCGGCGGGTTCAGCTGGTTCGGCGCGGTGCAGTACCGCGAGGAAGACGGATGGCGCGATTTCAGCCCCTCAGACCTCGTCAACGGCTTCGTCGACCTGGGCTATGACGGCGCGCGCGCCGGGCTGCACGTCAAGGCCATCGGGGCCGATACCGACCTCACCGGCAACGGCGTCGCGCCGGTCGAGCTGCTTGAGGCCCGCCGCCAGTCAGTCTTCACCTGGCCCGACAACCAGCGCAACTCCTACGGCCGGATCAGCCTCCACCCGTGGCTGGCTATCAGCGATTCCGTCCGCTTCGAGGCGACGCTCTACCGCCAGCGCCGCAAGGCATCGCTCCTGAACGGCGATGCCGCCGACATCGAGGAATGCGAGGACGATCCGGCGCTCGAAGGCCTGCTGTGCCTCGAAAGCGTCGGCGATGACGGCGACGAGGAGCAGGAGCTGCTGACCGACGGCGCGGGCAATGTGATCGGCGACGTCCTCGACGGCGGGGATTACGGCGTCTTCAACCGCGGCAGGATCCGCTCGCGCTCGGAAGGCTTCCTCGCGCAGATCATCACCGAGCAGGACATCGGCGCGCGTACCAACCGGCTGGTGCTGGGCGTGAGCTACGATTCGAGCGAGAACGACTTCGCCGCCTCGACCGAACTCGGCGCCCTGACCGAGGATCGCAGCGTCGAGGGACTCGGCGTGTTCATCGACCAGGCCGACAACGCCATCGCCCCGGTGGAGCTGAAAACCCGATCGCGCTTCTGGGGCCTCTTCGCCAGCGACACCCTGCCATTGGGCGAGACGCTGACCGCGGAGATCGGACTGCGCTGGAACCACGCGCGGATCGTGCTCGAGGACCAGATCGGCACGGCGCTGAACGGCGACCATTCCTTCAGCCGCCTCAATCCGGGGATCGAACTCGACTGGGCGGTGACGCCCGAGGTGAGCCTGCGTGCGGGCTATGCCGAGAGCAACCGCGTGCCGACCGAGGCGGAACTGTCCTGCGCCGACGAGGACGCGCCGTGCAGCCTCACCAATTTCTTCATCGCCGACCCGCCGTTGGAACAGGTGGTCGCCAAGACGTTCGAGCTCGGCGCATCGGGCAGCCACCGGGCGGGCGGATGGGAGATCGACTGGCTCGCCTCGGCCTACCGCGCGACCAACGTCAACGACATCCAGTTCATCGCCTCCAGCACCCGCGGGCGCGGCTTCTTCGAGAATATCGGGCGCACCCGGCGCCAGGGTTTCGAGGCGAGCCTCGGCGTGCGGCGCGGCGGTTTCCGGATCGGGGCGAGCTACGCCTTCATCGACGCGACCTTCCGCCTGCCGGTCACGCTGAGCAGCCCCGCCAACCCCGAGGCGAACGACGAGGGCGAAATCTTCGTCGAAGCGGGCGACCGGTTGACCGGCATCCCCCGCCACAGCGCCACCCTGACCGCCGACTACGAGGGCCGGATCGGCACACGCAGCTTCGCGATCGGCGGCGACATGGTCGCGCGCTCGGGCCTGCTGCTGTTCGGCGACGAGGCGAACCAGAACCCCGAGGTGCCGGGCTACGTCGTCTTCAACCTGCGGGGCCGGATCGAGGTCGTGAAGGGCGCCTCGCTGTTCGGAGAGGTGCGCAACGTCTTCGACCGCGACTTCGCGACCTTCGGCACCTTCAGCGAGGTGGACGAGGTCGATCTCGCCGAAGCACCGGACGCCTCCGACCCGCGCGCCTTCGGCCCGGGCGCACCGCGCCGCTTCACCGTGGGGATCGCCCTCGCCTTCTGACTTCGTCCGAAGGTGCAATGTCGGGAGGGCGGGGAAGCTGTCATTGTCACGCCCAACGAACGACATTTTTCGAGGGAGGATCAACATGACACTGCGCAAGCTCTCCGCCGGCGGCTCGCTGGCCCTGGCCCTGGCTCTCGCGGCATGTTCCGGCGGCGAGCCCGCCGCCGACGAACCCGCAGCGACCGAAACTCCGGCTGCGGACACTGCCCCCGCAGCCGACGCGCCCGTCGCCGATGCGACCGCCGAGGCCACTCCGGCTCCGGAAGCCAGCCCCACCGCCGAGCCCGAAAAGGCCGCCGCCGCCGCGCCTGCGGCTGCCGCAAAGCCCGCCGCAGCGCCTGCCGCCGAGGTGGTCAAGGTCGCCGCCACCGTCGCCCCGCCCGCAAGCTTCGGGCGCTGCGCCGTGTGCCACACCGCCGACAAGGGCGGCGAGGACAAGCTCGGCCCCAATCTCTACGGGGTCTTCGGCAAGCCTGCCGCCAAGGGCAGCTTCGCCTTTTCCGAACAGCTCAAGGGCGCGGGCCTCGTGCTCGACGAGCCAACCCTCCACAAGTGGCTGGAGAACCCCAAGGCGCTGGTGCCGGGCAACCGCATGAGCTTCCCCGGGATCAAGGACGCGGCCAAGCGTCAGGAAATCATCAACTACCTCAAGCAGCAGAGCTGAGGATCGCGGTCGGCGCGGGGCAGGACGGGATCGCCTGCACCCGCGCCCCCAAGGATCAGGCCGTGCGGTAGATGCTCGGCTGGATATCGGTGAAGTTGGCGATGTCGGCCATCACCGCCGCCGTCGCGGGCGAGGCGAGCGCGGTATCGATTGCCGCGCTGTCGGCAAAGCGCAGCACCACCATCGCAGCTGCCGGCTGCGCCGCGTCGGCGGGCCAGAGGATCTCCGCCCCCGTCAGCCCGTGGCCGCCCCAGCTTTCCTCGACCAGCGGGATATGGGTGTCGCGGTAATAGGCGGCATCGAAGCGCGCCCCTTCGGCTTGCGGGTAGCTCACCACCAGATTGGCCATCTTCTCAGTCTCCTCCTGTTGTTGTCGTCATGAAGCGGGGACCGCGACCGGGGTCGCGGCAATGAGCGGGCGACCTGCGGCGTGCCAGCCGTCGGTGCCCTCTGCGAGCCAATTGACATTGGGCACGCCTTGCAGCGCCAGGCGGCGTGCGGCGTTCCAGCTCATCCAGCAGTCGGTGCGGCAGAACAGGATCACCGGCTTGTCCGGCGCGGTCCGCCGCGCTTCGCGCACCGCCGCCTCGAGCGCCTGCCACAGCACCGGATCGACGGGGGCGCGGCCGGTCTCGGGGAACCACAGGGCGCCGGGAATGGTCAGGTGCCCGGTGCTGAGCGTCCAGACCCCGGTGGCCGGATCGCGCACCCCGCCTTCGACCGGCATGACATCGAGAAACAGCGCGTCCCGCCCGGGTGCGAGCGCCAGCGCCTCGGCAAGACCGATCGCGGCAGCAGGGGCGGGATCGGCCTTGACCGGCGCACGGTAGCGGGCGGCGCGGTAGCCTTGCGCATCGAACAGCGCAGGCTCGGCGCTGCGGGGCTGCGGCTGCGGCTGCGGCTCTCGGGCCTGAACGCCCGCCACCAGTGCCAGCACCGCCATGCCTGCCAAGATCCCTGTCCTGCGCATCCCCGTCTCCTCTTGGTCCAAGGTACAATATGCCCGGTGTCCGCGAGTGGAATACATTGTCCAATGGTATGATGCGCACACTCCTCTCGTTCGCGATGCTGGCGGCTCCAGTCGCCGCGCAGTCCCAGACGCCGCCGGCCGACCCGCTAGGCTCGCCGATGTGGGAATACCATGCGGGCAAGCTGTTCACCGGTGCACCCGTGGTGTTCGATCCACGGGTGGAGGTCGCGCTGCCCGTCCTGACCGAGAACCAGCACGTCATGCCCGTCACCGTCGATGCCCGCGCGCTGGGCGAGGTGGTGCGGATCGTGATCTTCGCCGACCTCAACCCGATTCCCGTCGCGGTCGAATACACGCCGCTCGCCGCGCAGGCCTTCATCGCCACCCGCATCAAGCTCGACCAGCGCACCCCGGTGCGCGCCGCGGTGCTGACCGCCGACGGGGTATGGCACGTGGCCGGAGACTGGGTCGATGCCGCGGGCGGCGGCTGCTCGGCCCCGCCTTTGAGCCGCGTGCGCGGCGACTGGGCCGATCACCTCGGCGAGTTGCGCGGGGCCGCGTGGAGCGCGCCCGGCGCGACCCGCCTGCGCCTGTCCTTCCGGCATCCGATGGACACCGGCCTGGTCGAGAACATCCCGGCCTACAACCTCGACCAGCTGACGGTGTCCGACGCCGCAGGCCGTGCACTCGCCCGGATGACCGTGCACGGATCGGTCAGCGAGGACCCATCCTTCACCCTGCTGCTCGCCCCCGGGCTGGCGGGCGATCTGGCAGTGGCGGCGCGCGACACGGGCGGCTTCGAGTTCGCCGGCACGCTCGCGGCGGGAAGCGGCGCGAGGGTCGCGGCGGCGGCCACGCGATGATCGCGCGGCGGGGGCTGCTGCTCGGCGCGCTCGCCTTCCCGCTGGCGGCGGCGCCCTTCGCCGCGCGCGCCGAGCTCTTCGCCGGAACCTATGCGCCAGAGGCGACCCCCATCGGCGATGGGATCTGGATGGTGCGCGGCGCAGACGAGGCGCTCGGCTTCGCCAATGGCGGAGCGATCGCCAACAGCGTCATCATGGCGAGCGATGCCGGCGCGATCATCGTCGACAGCGGGCCCTCGCTCGCGTTCGGCGCGGCGCTCGGGGCGCTGGCGCGGCGGCTGACGGGGCAGGAGGCCAGACGGGTCTACATCACCCACCTCCACCCCGACCACAGCTTCGGCAACGGCGCCTTCCCCGAGGCTGAGATACACGCCCTGCCCGGCACCCGGGCCGAGCTCGAACGCGACGGCAGCGGTTTTTCGGACGCGATGTACCGGATGCTCCACGGCTGGATGGCCGGCACCGAGGTTATCCTGCCCGCCGCCGCGGCCGCCGAGGGCGCGGTGGTCTTCGGCGGCCGCAGCCTGAGGTTGCTCGCTCTCTCGGGGCACAGCGAGGCCGATCTGGCGATCCTCGACGAAACATCGGGAACGCTGATCGCGGGCGACCTCGTGTTCCATGACCGGGCGCCCGCGACCCCCCACGCCGCCTTCGCCCCGTGGCAGGCGGCACTCGCGCGGCTCGCGGCCACCCCGCACCGCCAATGCGTCCCCGGGCACGGCCCGCTGTGCCAAACCGGCGCCGCGATCGCCCAGACCCGCGACTGGCTGGCCTGGCTCGAGACCGCGCTGCGCGAGGCGGTGGCGGGCGGGCTCGACATGACCGAGGCCGCGAACCAGCCGATCCCGGCGCGTTTCGCTGGGATGGCCGCGGCGCGCTACGAACTGACCCGCTCGGTCTCGCATTTCTACCCGAGGCTCGAGGCCGAACTCTTCCCCCGCATCGACGGCTGATCCTGCCGGCCGGCCGCCGCGGCCCGCCACCCCCGCCATCTCAGACCAAAGTCGGACGACCAAAGTCCAATTTCGGCGCGGACCGCTCCGGCGCAGCATCGCGTGGGCCGCAAGGGACGGCACGAGAACAGAGAACAAGGGGGAAGGACATGAGATCCAGATTTCTGCTGCACGCAGCTGTGGCCGCATTGGCGATGGGGGCCGCTGCGGCGCCCGCCCATGCGCAATCGACCGCCACCCAGCAGCTGCTCCAGCGCCTGCACGAAAAGGGCATCCTCACCGACGAGGAATATGCGGCGCTGATGGCCGAGACCAATGCGGCCCCGGCTGCCGCCCCCGCCGCATCCCCGCAGGTGGCAGCGCAAGACACCGCCGCCGGCGCGCTCGACATGAGCCGCGTGGTGCGCATGACCGACAAGGGCATCGGCCTCGAGGTCGGCCCGGCGACGATCAAGTTCTCGGGCTCGATCAACGCCTATTACGTCAACGACAACCCCGACACCGCAGGGCGGACCACCGCGGTCGCCGGCGGAATCGCCTCGGTCGGGGCGGACAGCTCGAACGCGGTGCGCAACGGCCTGCTTCCCGGCTATTTGCTGATCGACGTGACGACCAAGCAGGCCGGGCTCGACATCGGGGCCCATTTCGGGATGTACCCGGGCATCAATTCGGCCGTCTGGGGCCCGCTCGGCGCCAATAGCGGCGGCCAGCCGACCGCGCTCGCGACCGCCGGGATCGACTTCCGCCAGGTCTATCTCACCATCGGCGGCGGCTTCGGCACGGTGAAGATGGGGCGCGACATCGGGCTGTTCGGCTCCGAGGCGATCCTCAACGACATCACCCTGCTTGCCGCGGGCCCTCCGGGCGGCAATGTCGCGCCGGGCAACACCACCCTGGGGCGCATCGGATCGGGCTACATCTACACCGATTTCCAGCCGCAGATCACCTACACCACGCCCAACCTCGGCGGATTCCAGGCCTCGGTCGGGGTGTTCCAGCCGCTGCAGTCGCTCACCGCCCCGGCGCAGACCAACACCGCGCCCGGCTTCCAGGGCAAGGTCACCTTCGACAAGTCCTTCGACAAGGTCGGACTGCGCCTGTGGGCATCCGGGGTCACGCAAAAGCACCAGACCATCGGCGCGGGCGCGGGCGGGCTGGTGTCTTATACCGGGCGCGGCATGGATCTGGGCGGCAAGGTCTCGGTCGGGCCCTTCGCGGCGGTCGCCAACTGGTACACCGCCAAGGGCCTCGGGACGACGGTGCTCAACCTGCTCGACACCGACGCGCGGGGCAATCCGCGGGGCAGCGACGGGTTCTATGTCCAGGGCCTCGCAACCTTCGGCAAGGTCTCGCTGGGCGCGAGCTACGGCGAGAGCAATCTCGACCGCACCGCCTTCGAGATCGCGGCGGGCAACACGCTGGTGCGCAAGAATTCGAGCTATGTCGGCCAGGTCCGCTACGGCCTGACCGACTGGGTCACGCTGATCGGCGAATACACCCGGACGAACAGCAAGGCGCATGGCGGCAACGAAGCGGAAAGCAGCAGCATTGCTGCGGGCGCGATCCTTTTCTTCTGATCGCGGGCCGGTTATCCGGGGGCATGAGGCCGGTGTCCGGGATGGCGATCACGCCGCCCGGGCGCCGGCCTTGCCCGACTTTGGCCGACCTTGAGGAGAACGCGCCGTGGATGCGATGACCTTTGCCCATTCAGCCGACCGGGCCGATCGCTACAACCGCACGGCGCGTGCGCTGCACTGGATCATCGCGGCGCTGGTGATCGGCAACATCGCGGGCGGGCTGCTGCACGATGCGCTCGAGGACGTCGTCAACCTGATGCCGCTGCACAAGGCGGCCGGGATGACGGTGCTCGCCCTGACGCTGGTGCGGATCGGCTGGCGCCTCACCTGGACGGCACCGCCGCACCCTGCAGCGATGAGCGGACTCGAAGTGCTCGCCGCCAAGTCGACGCATCTCCTGTTCTACGCCCTGATGCTCGCCATGCCGCTGACGGGCTGGATCATGGCCTCGGCGGGCAAGTATCCCCTGACGTGGTTCGGCCTGTTCGACCTGCCCAAGCTCCCCGTGACCCGCGAGGACCCGCTCTACGCCATCGGGCACGAGGGCCACGAACTGCTCGGCTGGCTGTTCCTCGCGCTCGCCGTGCTGCACATCGCTGCGGCGCTGCGTCACCATCTCCTGCTCAAGGATAATGTCCTGCGGCGCATGCTGTGATGATGCGCGCGCCGATCTTCGCGAAACATGAAAGCTGCCTGATGAAAACGATGCTGCGTCTCACCGCCTGCGGGCTCGCCCTCCTTTCGGCCCTGCCCCTGTCCGCGCAGGACGGCGAGGAGCCGCAGGACGAGGCGGGCGAGGAGCGCCGCGAGATCATCGTCACCGGGCGCGGGCTCGACCCGGCGCTCTCGACCGGCATCTACGCCACCACCACCCTCGAGCGCGAGGCGATCGTCGCGGCGCCCTCGGGCCGGATCGAGGATGTCTTGCGCAATGTCGCCGGTTTCCAGCAGTTCCGCCGCTCCGACAGCCGTTCGTCTAACCCCAGCGCGCAAGGGGTGACGCTGCGCGCGCTCGGCGGCAATGCCACCAGCCGCGCGCTGGTGCTGCTCGACGGGGTGCCGCTTGCCGATCCCTTCTTCGGCTACATCCCGCTGTCCGCGATTGCGCCCGAGACGCTCGGCACGATCCGGGTGACGCGCGGCGGCGGATCGGGCCCCTTCGGCGCGGGCGCGCTCGCGGGGACGATCGACATGGAAAGCGCCGAGCCTGGGGCGACGCAGGGGTTCCTCGGCAGCGCGGCGATCAACGACCGGGCGGAAACCGAGGCCACCGGGGTGCTCACCCAGCGCCTCGGCCGCGGCTTCGCCATCGCGAGCGGGCGGTGGGACCGGGGCCAAGGCTTCTTCACCACGCCTGAAGACCAGCGCGTGCCCGCCACCGCGCGCGCCGCCTTCGACAGCTGGAACGCCGCCCTTCGCGCGGTCGCCCCGCTCACCGACACCGTCGAGGTTCAGGCCCGCGTCGCCGCCTTCCGCGACAATCGCACGCTGCGCTTCGAGGGCGCGGATTCCTTCAGCAATGGCGAGGAGGCCTCGATCCGCTTCGTCGGGCGGGGCGACTGGCAGTTCGATGCGCTGGCCTATGTGCAGGCGCGCGACTTCGGCAATGTCGTGATCTCCTCGACCCGGTTCACGCCGACGCTGGACCAGCGCCGCACGCCCTCGACCGGCATCGGCGGCAAGTTCGAGTTGCGCCCGCCGCTGCTTGAGGGGCACGACATCCGCATCGGGGTCGATTACCGCCGCGCCGACGGGGAACTGCAGGAGGAGGCGCTGAACGCCGTCACCGGGCGCATCACCGAGCGCCGCCGCGCAGGCGGGGCGACGGAGAACCTCGGCATCTTCCTCGAGGACGACTGGCAGATCGGCCCGCTGACCCTCAACGGCGGCCTGCGCGCCGACCGCACCTCCATCACCGGCGGCTTCTACCGCGCAGTCACCCCCACCGGCGCTCTGGTAAGCGAGATCGTCGCCCCTGACCGTTCGGACTGGGCGGTGAACTGGCGCGCGGGCGCGCTGTTCTATCTCACCCGCCGCCTCGACATCCGCGCCGCGGCCTATACGGGGCTGCGGCTGCCGACCCTCAACGAGCTCTACCGCCCCTTCGTGGTCTTCCCCGTGACCACCGAGGCCAATGCGAACCTCGTCAACGAGAGGCTGGAAGGCTTCGAGATCGGCTTCGACTGGCAGCCGGTCAACGAAGTCGTGATTGCGGTGACGGCCTTCGATAACGAGGTCGAGAACGCTATCGCCAACGTCACCGTCGGGCCGAACCTGCGCCGCCGGGCGAACCTGCCCGCGATCGAAGCGCGCGGGATCGAGGCGAGCGTGGCGGCAAAGTTCGGGACCGTCAGCCTCGACGGTGCGCTCGCATGGACCGACGCCGAAGTGCGCGGGCGCGGTACTTCCGCCGATCTCGACGGCAACCGCCCGTCGCAGACCCCGGAATTCGCGGCGACCCTGACGCTTGGCTGGGAACCGGCCGCCGGCTGGCGGCTCGCTGGCACGCTGCGGCACGTCTCGACCCAGTTCGAGGACGACCGCGAGACCGATCGCCTCGCACCCGCGACGACGCTTGATGCCTTTCTGGCGGCACCGCTCGGGGGCGGGGTGTCACTCGTGGCGCGCGCGGAGAACCTGACCGACGAGGCGATCATCACCCGCAACCAGGGCGGTTCGATCGATTTGGGCGTGCCGCGTACCTTCTGGCTGGGCGTGCGCTACGGGTTCTGACGCGGGCGCGGAAGGCGCGGGGTCAGGGTACCCCGAGCGCGGCCGCCTGTTCGCGCAGCTGCGCCGCCGCGCCGGGGTTCGCCTTCACCGCCGCATCGAGCGCAGCCTTCGCCTTGGCGGGTTCGCCAAGCGTCATGCGGCTGCGCATCAGCATGACCCAGCCATCGAGATTTTTCGGCTCCTTCTGAAGCCGCGCCTCGAGCTGGGCGACCATGCCCTCGGCCATCTGACGCTGTTCGGAAGGCTTCATGGCGCTTGCCGCCGCGACGTCAGCCGCGCTCGGGCCGCGCAGGCTGGAGGATGCTGCCTCCCCCGCCACGCTGCCCGATCCCGGCGCGACCAGCGCGGGCTTGCGCTCGCCCTGCGCCTTGGCGATGCGCGCGGCGACTTCAATGCCGTTCATCTGCCCGACCTGCTCGATGGTGCGCACCAGATCGGCCTCCCACGGGGCGCCCTGCGGGCTGTCGGCGAGCAGATCGAGCCACGCGGCGATGGCGCCCTCGTGATCCTTGTCGATGTCCTTCTTGGCCGCCATGAAATAGCGCGCGCGCGGGTCCTGCGGGTCGAAGGACAGCGCCTTCTCGAAAGCCGCGAGAGCCTCGGGCGGGAGCGGGTCGCGCTTGCTCGCCATAACCAGCGTCTCGCCGAGTGCCGACCACAGCACCGCCTCCTCCGGCGCGATAGCGAGCGCGCGGCGGTAGGCCACGGCGGCGGCATCGAACTCGCCCTTCTGGAAGTGCGCGAAGGCGAGGTCGCTCCACGGCCCGGCATCGTTCGTCGAAGCCTCGGCGGCGGCCTGCAGCTGTTCGATCGAGGGCTCACCGTCAGCAGCAGCCTCGGGCGCACTGCTGCCGCCCCCGCCCTCGTAGACATTGTAACCAATCGAGCCTGCCGCCAGCAGCATTGCGCCGCCGAGCAGCAGCCAGCCCGCCTTCGATGATCCGCCCCCGGGCGTCTGATCCCCTGATGCCATGCCGCGAGCGCTAGCACCGCAGGCAAACCGGGGCAATTCGCTCTGGCATCGGGTCGCGTTTTGGGTATGGTGATGCCTCAGGGGAGCGATCTATCCGAAGGGGGGAGGATAGGTGAGCGGGATGTTCAAGGTCGCGATCATCGGTTCGGGCCCGGCGGGCCTGAGCGCGGCTGCCCGCGCGGCCGCACTCGGCCTCGATCACGTCCTGCTCGAGAAGACCGACCACCTCTCCGACACGATCTACAAGTACCAGAAGGGCAAGCACGTCATGGCGACGCCCAGCAACCTGGTGCTGCGCTCCGACATCGATTTCGAGGCGGGCAAACGCGAGACGATCCTCGGCATCTGGGACGAGCAGATCGCCGGTCACAAGGTCAACGTCAAATACCACGCCGAGGCCAAGGCGATCCGGGGCACCGGCGATGCGATCCCGGGCTCCGTGCAGCAGATCGTCACCCGTGCGCGGGACGGGTCGAAGACCGTGCGCGAGCTCCAGCGCCACGCCCCGCCCTATGCCATCGAGCTGACGAACGGCGAGACGGTGATGGCGGAGAACGTCATCCTCGCCATCGGCACCCAGGGTAATCCGAACCTCATGCGATGCCCCGGCGCAGACCTGCCGCACGTCCAGTACCAGCTCGATGACCCCACCGAATATGTCGACGAGCATATCGTGATCGTCGGCACGGGCGACGCGGGGATCGAGAACGCGCGCGGCCTCGCCGAGGACCCGGCGCAGAGGAACACCGTCTCGATCCTCAACCGCGGCACCGAGTTCCCGACCGCCAAGGCGGCCAACGTCAGCGCGCTGATGGCCGATCACGAGGCGGGCAAGCTGACGGTGCGCACCGAGAGCGAGACCAAGGCGATCGAGCCCGGCTGGATCACGCTCGCCACCCGCGACGGCGAGATCCGCATACCCTGCGACCGGATCATCGCCCGCATCGGCTCCGCTCCACCCCGCGCCTTCGTCGAGGAATGCGGGATCGAGTTCACCAGCGAGGACCGCGGCGCCTTCCCGCGCCTGTCGCCGGTGTTCGAATCGACCGCGCCCGGCATCTTCGTGATCGGCGCGCTGGCGGGCTATCCGCTGATCAAGCACTGCATGAACCAGGGCCACGACGTCATCGAGTTCATCAATGGCAACACCGACCTGAAGCCTGCGGACGAACCGATCATCGCTGCCAAGTTCGCGGGCCTCCCCGGCAACCGCTCCACCGAGGAATGGCTCGAGTTCCTGCGGGCAAACGTCTCGATCCTCAACGGCATGAACCCGCTCCAGATGCGCGAGTTCATGCTCGACAGCGAGGCCAAGTTCTACGGTCCCGGCGAGGTGATCTTCGAGCGCAACGCGCCGGGCTCCTCGCTGTTCGGGATCGCCAGTGGGTCGGTGGCGGTGGAGGTGAACCCCGCCGATCCCTCGATCACCATCCCGATCGAGTCGGGTTCGATCTTCGGCGAGGTCGGCCTCATCTCGGGCCGCCGCCGCGGGGCGACCATCCGCGCCGCGGAGGACACCATCGTCGTCGAAATCTCGCGCCTCGCGGCTCTCAAGCTGCAATCGCAGGTGCCCAGCGCCAAGGCGGCGATCCAGCGCATCTCGATCGAACGCCAGCTGCTCCAGATGTTCGGATCGGGCCTGACCCGCGAGGATGTCGCTCCGCTGGTCGAGGCCGCGCGGGTCGAGGAGAAGCGCGCGGGCGAGGTGGTCGTCACCGAGGGCGCGGACGACAAGGACATCTTCATCATCCGCCGCGGATCGATGATCGTCGAGAAGGAAATCGGCGGCAAGCCGGTGTTCCTCTCCTACCTCCCCGCAGGCAGCTATTTCGGGGAGATGGCGGTGATCGACGGCTCGGCGCGCACCGCCACCGTCAAGGCGGCGATCAAGTCCGAGGTGATCCGCCTGCCGGGCGAGGGTTTCCTCGCGCTGATGGACAAGCGCCCCGCCCTGCGCGAACGCGCCTTGAAGGACATGGCGGGCCGGCGCGCCACCAATGAATTCATCGAAAGCCGCAAGGACGAGTTCTCCGGCGCGGTCGATCTCTATTCGCAGACCGCGCAGTTCCTCGTCGACAACGGCATCGGCGAGGCGACCGACGTGCTGCTGATCGACGAGAAGCTGTGCATCGGCTGCGACAATTGCGAGAAGGCCTGCGCCGACAGCCATGACGGGCTGTCGCGCCTCGACCGCGAGGCGGGGCGGACCTATGCCCACCTCCACGTGCCGACCTCGTGCCGCCACTGCGAGCACCCGCACTGCATGGCCGATTGTCCGCCCAACGCGATCAAGCGCGGGCCGGACGGCGAGGTCTTCATCGACGAGACCTGCATCGGCTGCGGCAATTGCCAGCGCAACTGCCCCTACGGCGTGATCCGGATGGACGCGAAGCCGCCGAAAAAGCCGAGCCTCCTCGAATGGATGCTGTTCGGCAAGGGCCCGGGCCCCGGCGAAGCCCCCTATTCCTGGCGCAAGAAGGCCGCCGAGAAGGAGGGCACTGCGAAGGCCAAGCTCGCGATCAAGTGCGACATGTGCTCCGGCATCGACGGCGGCCCCGCCTGCGTGCGCGCCTGCCCGACCGGCGCGGCGATCCGCGTTGCCCCCGACAAGTTCCTGACCTTCACCAAGCTCGCCGAGGACGCCGAGTGATGGCGACGCGCGCGAAGACGACGACCGGCGGCACGGGGCGGTTCTCGCAGGACGAGAAGCGCCGCGATTCCGATCACGTCAGCTTTCTCCGGCATAAGGGCTTCCGCTGGCTGTGGATCGCGCTGGCGCTGAGCGGGGCGAGCATCGCCGGCTACCTGATGATCGACCAGCAGCCGCGCCCAAATGGCGGCTCTTGGTACGGCTACACCCTCGGCACCATCGGGCTGGGGCTGATCCTGTGGCTTTCGCTGCTCGGCGTGAGAAAGCGCCGCATCAACCCGGGTGCGTGGAGCCTCAAGGCGTGGACATCCGCCCATGTCTATCTCGGCCTGTCGCTGATTGTCGTCGCCACGCTCCACACCGGCTTCCAGATCGGGTGGAACGTCCACACCCTCGCCTACGTGCTGATGCTGCTGGTGATCGCGACCGGCATCTACGGCGTGGCGGTCTATGCCACGCTGCCCGCCAGCCTTTCGGCCAACCGCAAGGAGATGACGCGCGCGCAGATGCTCGAGGCGCTGACCGCGATCGATCGCCAGCTCGAAAGCGCCGCCCAGCCGCTGGCGCGGGCCGAGGCCGATCTGGTGATCGACGCGCTCGGCCAGGACGTCTTCTACGGAAGTGCGCTGGCGCGGCTCACGGGGAGCTATCCCGGCTGCGCAACGGCCCGCGCCATCAGGGGCATGGGGACCGGATCGGAGGCGGAGGCCCGCGTCGTCGCCCTGCTCGAGAAGCGCCGCGAACAGCTCGCCCAGATCCGCGGCGCCCTGCGCATCCGCGCGCTGCTGGAGGTCTGGCTGTTCGTCCACATCCCGCTCACCATCGCCCTGATCGCCGCGCTCGCCGCGCATGTGATCAGTGTGTTCTACTACTGGTGAGGGGCGGACGATGGCTTTCCTGATCCGCACCATCGACTTCACCGCCGCCGGCCGCGAGATCGTGCGCGACCGGACGCTCGCGCAGGACAGCCTCACTGTCGGCCGCGCAGCGGAGAACGACATCCACCTGCCCGATCTCGCGGTCGAGCAGCAACACCTGCGGATCGACACCGCGGCGGACGGCACGCTCGCGGTGAGCGCGCTCGGCACGCTCGGCTTCGGGCTCGACGGACGCAGCGTCACCGATGGCACCGTCGATCCGCGCACCGGCGGCGAGATCGCGCTCGGCGCGGCGCGGCTGGCGGTCGCGCGCGAGGGCGACGGCACGGTCAGCGTGACCATCAGGCAGGCCGCCGCCGAGGAAGGCAGGAGCGACGCGCTGCGCGGCTTCACCCTCGCCAGCGTGCTCCCCGGCAAGCGGGCGATGAGCTGGGTCTTCGCTTCGGCGATCCTCGTCCTGCTGCTGATGGTCCCCGTGGCGAGCCACCTGCTGCGCACGCCCGCCAAGCCCGACCCGAGCGGGCGGACGCCGGGCGCGGTCCTGCTCGACAGCGCCTGGTCGAGCGGCGAGCTCTCGCTCAAGCACCACACGCTCGCGGACAATTGCGAGAGCTGCCACGTCGCCGCCTTCGAGAGCGTGCAGGACGAGACCTGCGTCTCGTGCCACAAGGATATCGGCGATCACGCGCCGATGCCGCGCCTCGCCAAGGGGATGGCGCCGCTCTCCGATGGCGATGCGCTGCAATGGAAAATCGCCGAGGGGTTCGGCAAGGAAGGCCCGCTCGGCTGCGTGTCCTGCCACTCGGAACACGAGGGCCCGGTGCGCACGCCCGCCGGCTCCGAGGCCTTCTGCGGCGATTGCCACAAGGATCTGGGCACGCGCCTCACCGACACCGACCTCGCCAACGCCCATGACTTCGGCAAGGACCACCCGCAGCTGCGCCCGGTCTATTTCGCCAGCTTTGGCGCGGCAAAGCCGGTGCGTGCGGCCCCGGGGACGAAGCCGGTCGAACGCTCGGGCCTCGTCTTCCCGCACGATGTCCACATGAACCCGCGCGGCGGCGCGGCGCGCATGGCGGTGAGCCTCGGGCAATATGGCAAGCCGCTCGAGTGCAGCGACTGCCACACGCTCACAGCCGACCGGATGTCGTTCACCGAGGTGAAGATGGAGGACGCCTGCGAAGGGTGCCACAGCCTCGTCTCCGGACGCAGCGCGGCGGGCGGCTTCAGCAAGCTGCGCCACGGCGACGTGAAGGATCTGGCCGAGGATCTCGCGCGGATCTCCTCCGGACCGCGCCCGCGGCTTGTACCGGCCCGCGCGCGTCCGGGGCAGCAGGGCAGCGCCTCGCCCTACCGCGCCGATTTCGGACGTCCGGTGCGCGCCTATATTGGCCTCTCGAACGCGCTTTCCGTCGGCGGAGTGTGCACCGAGTGCCACCTGCCCACCACCGGCCCGACCGGTCAGGCCGACCTCATGCCGGTCAACCTGCCCGACCGCTTCCTCACCGGCAGCTTCTTCAACCACGAGGCGCACAAGAAGCAGGAATGCACCGATTGCCACGCCGCCGACACGTCGCGGACGGCGAGCGACCTGCTGATGCCCGATCTCAAGAGCTGCCGCGAATGCCACCTTGGCGCCGCTGCAGTGAAGACGAAGAAAATCGTCCCCTCCGACTGTGCGATGTGCCACGCCTATCACCTGCCCGCCGGGCAATGGTCTCCCAAGGGCTCCGCGCCGCATTACAAGCCGATCCCGCCGCCGGCACCGGGCAAGACGAAGGTTGCGGCGCTGGTCGGGGAGGCTAGGAAATAGGGATGGGGGACAAAGCCGCACCACCGCGCGCCGTGCTCATCGCACAGATGACCGACATCCATGTCGGCTTCGCCCCCGACGAAAAGCCCGAGGAGCTGAACCTCACCCGCTTCCGAGCGACCCTCGCGCGGCTGATCGAGGGCCCGAACCGCCCCGACATGCTGGTCCTGTCCGGCGACATCACCGATCACGGTGATGCCGAGAGCTTCGCCAAGACCGCCGAACTGCTCGAATCCTGCCCCTTCCCGATCGTGCCGATGGTGGGCAACCACGACAGCCGCGAGGGCCTGCTCGGCGCCTTTCCGCAGGTGGTCCCGGCCGAAGGCGGCTTCCTGCACTACGTGGTCGAAGCGCCGCTCGGTCTCAGGATCATCTGCCTCGACACGCTCGAGGATGGCCGCCACGGCGGCGCCTTCTGCGAGGCGCGCGCGGCTTGGCTGGCGGCGCGGCTCGCCGAGGCGCCCGAGACGCCGACCCTGATCTTCATGCACCATCCCCCCGTGGTCGCGGGGATCGACTGGATGGACCCTGCGCCGGACGAGGGCTGGATAACGCGCCTTCGCACGGTGCTGGAAGGCCAGTCACAGGTGCTGGCGATCCATTGCGGGCACCTGCACCGCCAGATCACCACGCGCTTTGCCGGAATCCCGCTCGGCGTAACGCCCTCGGTCGCGCCGCTGGTGGCGATGGATCTCAATCCGATCGACCAGAACGTGCCGGATAACCGCGAGCTCATCACCACCGAGCCGCCGACCTACGCGCTGCACCGCTGGGACGGACAGAGCCTCGTCTCGCATTACGAGCGGGTCGGCGACTGGCAGGTGCTGGCGCGCTTCCACGCCGGCCTGCAACCGATGATCGAAGGCATGTTCGCCGAGCGCGAGTAAGTTCGCCTGCCTCGTCATTGCGAGCAAAGCGAAGCAATCCATGGACTGCAGATACAACACGATGCGAGGGGGCCATGGATTGCCGCGTCGCCTTCGGCTCTTCGCGATGACGAAGTAAGGCCCTACCGCGCGTCCGCCCTTCGCGGCCCGACCGGAGCAAACCCGACCCAGCGCTTCATGTCGACCTCGTCGGAAACCTTCCACGGCACGCCGCTGCGGGTCATGAACAGGCGCTCCATCTCGGGCCGTGTGAAGGGCCGCGAGCCGAGGCGGCCGAACACCGCCATCTGCCCGCCGGTTTCGTCCACCGCACGATCACGGTCCAGGCCCTTGCTGAGGGCGATCGCGGGCGTCGGCGTCTTCGCCCAGGCGATCAGTTCGGGAACCGGCGCAGGCGAGAATCCGTAGAAATTGCGCTGGCTGTCAGGGCTGGTGAGTTGCAGCACCTTCACCCCGTTGCGACCGTCGGCGACATAGGCGAACAGCGAGGCGTTGGTGGTGGCGACGATGACGTCTTCGGCATCGGTGAGAGCCCCGCCGAGCGTCACTTTCTGGTGCACACGCGGCGCGCGCGGGTTTTTGACGTCGAGGATGACGAGCCCCTCGGCCTTGGCGGCGACATAGGCGTAGGTGCGCGCGACATAGAGCCGGCGCGCATCGGCGAGCGGCACCGTGGCCTCAGGCACCGGGACCGGATTGCGCAGGACTGTGACATCGAACAGCTTCACCCCCTCGGCATCGGTCACCCACAGATAGCGGAACTGGATCGCCGAGGCGCGCGCATCGCGAAGCTCGCGCACGGCGGCGAGCTTGGGCGCATCGGGATCGGCGAGGTCTACCACGACGAGGCCACGGTCCGCGGTGATGTAGGCGACCTCGCCTGCCAGCACGATATGCCGCGCGCCCTTGAGCACCCCGCCCGGGTTCCACGCGGTCGAGCCATCGGCGTAGGTCTTGCGACGCAGCTGGTTGTTGCGGAATTCGCCGTCGGCGAGCGTATTCACGTTGACGAGGATCAGACCCTCCACCGCATCGGTGACAGCGGCGTAGTTGTAGATCGGCAGGAAGGCCTGCTCCTGGTTCATTTCCCGCATCTTTTCGGTGTTGCGGGTCGGCGCGATCGGCTGGTTGGTGGCGAGCGCCATGCAGGTTGCATTGGTGGTCTTCACGTTCGTGTCGTGGCCCAAGGCGGAGAACGGACCCTTGAGGATGCGTTCCGAGGTGCCCTTGTTGGCGATGCTGGCAACGTCATAGGCGGTAAAGCCGCCCTTGCCGGCAGCGACGAACATGTATTCGCCGCGCAGCTGGAGGCAGCCGACCCGGTCGCTGGTGCCTTCGTGGACGTTGACGAATTCCTCGAGCGGGTGGGTCTCGCCCGACAGCTTCTTGTCGAAGGTCTTGCCCCGCACCCAGTTCTTCAGCTCGCGCCCGTTCTGCTCGACGTGGAGCCCCCAGTAATCGGGATAGGCATAGCGGTGGAGGTAGGAACCGATCACCGCCTGCGGCTCGTCATATTCGGTCACGCGGGTCGCCTGGAAGCCGCCTTCCAGGCCGGTCCATGCGTTGAGGCCGACGAAGTTGACGTAGTTGGTGCCCAGCAGAAGGAGCTGCGCCATGATGGCGTTGTTGTCGTCCTTGGCGCTGAGGTGGCAGTCGGTACAGGTCTTGGTCTCGGTCAGGCGCACGGTGTGCGGGAAGTGCGGCGCGAAAGCCTGTGACGAGAACCCGATGGCCGAAATCGGGGGCTGCTGCACGTAGATGCGCTCGCGGTTGATGTTGGTCGAGGACAGCACCAGCGCCGAGGACGAGCGCACCGGCGCGACCTGGTTGCCCTTGGTGGTCTGATGCTTGCCGAGCTGGAACATCTCGTCGCGCGCGACCTGTGGGTTGTAGGTGGCGAAGTTCCGCGTCTCGCCGCCCTCGTAGCGGTGGATCTTGGTCTTCCAGTTGGCCTCGATCGGAAGGTGGCAGCCGCCGCAGGAGGTCGTCCACGAGAGGTGGCAGGTGAAGCACGCCATCTCCGGATCGCGGTGCGCGCGGTCGTTTTCGGCAATGCCGATGCCGAATTCGAAGTTGCCCGTTTCGGCCCCGTAGCGGCTGACGAGCTTCGCCCGCGCGGCCTTGGCGTTGAAGGTTGGCGTCGCCGGATCGACCGTGTCCTTGACGAGGCTCATCTCCCATTCGAGGTTCGGGTCGACGATCGAGCGTTGGACCAGCTTGCGGCGGCCATCGGCGCCTTCCAGCCACTCGAAGCGGCGCTTGCCGTCGGGGTTGCGCAGCAGCGCGAGGTTGTGGCCCTCGGGAGGGGCGGCAGGGCCGCTGGTGCGCAGCGTCGGGTATGCGTCGGGCGTGCCGTGGCAGTCCTTGCAGGTGATCTCGATCGCGTTGGCGACCTCGCCATAGATGAGGCCGTTGCCGTGGCTGTCCTGCTCGAAGTGGCAATCGGCGCACTGCATCCCTTTTTCGGCGTGAATGTCCATCATGTGGACCGCCTTGCCCGGGTTGACCCCGGCGGGGACGAATTTGCCCTCGCCGTTCTTGCGCCATTTCTCGGGATCGTCGGGATCGACGATCTTGCCCTCGGCATCGAGCAGGTTGCCCTCCCGGTCGCGCTTGAAGATCGCGCGGAAGTTCCAGCCGTGGCCGTGATAGTCGGCGAACTGGGTGTCCCTGAGCTTGGGGTTGAGGTCGTAGACATTGCGCAGGAAATCCACGTCGGCCCACTTGCCGCGCGGCGCCGCGCCCTCGGGGTTGCGGTCGGTGACGGCACGCACCTCCTCGGCGGTCGGATACTTCTGCTTCTCCGGCCACATGTGGGGCGCGTCGCTTTCGTAGTCCCACATGGTGTAGCCGAGGAAGGAGTTAAGGAAGATGTTGGGCTGGTGCATGTGGCAGTTCATGCACTGGCTGGTCGGGATGGCGCGGGTGAAGACGTGCTGGAGCGGGTGGCCGCTCTCCTTCTTCTGCCCGCCCACGGTGAGGCTGTCGTCGGCGCGCTTGCCCGCCTCCTTGCCCGCACCGTGCCCGTGGCCGTCATCGGCCTCGTGATGGCCCGGTTCCTTGACCGCACCGTGCCCGCCCTTCTTCTTGTCGCCATAGCCCGCGGCATGCTCGATCTTGGCGGCGATGGTGGGATCAATCGTTATCGACTGCCCGTCGCGCCCGTATTGCGCATAGGTCAGCGAGTGGCGCGGCTCGCGGTCGTTGGCATAGACCACGTGGCAGGACGCGCAGCCCGAATGGCGGTAGTCGCCCGGCTGGTCGTTGGTGCCCATGAACCAGGTGAAGGGATCGTTGAGGCGCGTCTTGTGGATGTTGAGCGCCGGGATCGCCACACGCAGGCCCGTGCCGGGGCCGCGGTTCGACTGCTTGAGATCGGGCCGCCCGGGCTCCTCGAGGCGCTGGATCGAGCCCGAGGGGTTGGGCAGGCCGATTTCCGGGAACTGCGAGTTGATCGTGCGTCCGCCGCGCTCGAACACGCGGAACACGTCACCCGGCGGGATCACGTGCCAGGTGGGCAGCGGATACATCTCCGCGAGCACCCCGCGCGCGACCTGATCCTCCGAGAGCTTGCCGCCCGGCCCCGCGCCCGGAGTGACGATCTTCGCAGCGTCGCCGTCGCGCGTATAGGCTTCGCCGAGGAGGTAGTTCTTGAAGGGCAGGATGCCGTTGTTGTAGCTCGCCCCGCCCCACAGCATCGCGCCCGTCGCCATGATCGAGCGTTCCGCCGCCTCGATCGCCTGGATGTGGCACGCTCCGCAGGCCTCGCGCGCCACGCGGTAGTCGCTGGGATTGATGAACTTCACGAACTCGGGGCTTTCCTGGTTCAGCAGCGCATAGGACCGCTGGGGGTTGGCCGAGGACGGGAAGTGCCAGGACTTGGGATACTTGGGCAGCACGTGCGCCTTGTCGCGCGCGGCGACATAGTCGGGATGATCGTGCGGAAGCTCGGAATTGCCGCGCACCGCCGTGTCGCCGCCGTGGCAATCGGTGCAACCCAGCCGCACCGCCGGGCTCACATGCATCGTCGGCGCGTCGGTCTTGATGTGGCAGGTGAGGCAACCTTCCGACTTGGCCTCCATCTCCGCCACCGATTGCCGCTGGGGCGCTGGCGGGGCGATGACGCGGCTGTAGTCTCGCTTGACCGGCTTCTCCTTGTCGGCGGCCATCGGGACACCTGCGAAGAGGCCGATGGCAAGCACCAGCGCCGCTGCCAGCAGCGCGACATGGCGGGTGAAGGTTCGGCCGATCGTAAGCATCAGTAGGTCAGCACCACGTTGGCAAGCACCGAGACGAATTCCTGTCCGCCGCCGCGCGCGGTGAACAGGTCCTTGAAGCCGTCGCCCGCCAGCAGCGTGGCGGCGGAAAGGCGGAAGACGATGTTCTGGTTGGCCTTGGGCCGCCAGATCGCCGCAGCCGAAAGGTCGAAGCCGATCTCCTTCGGGATCGAGCCCTCGTTGCGCAGCACCTGCAAGGTCGAGGTGTCCTCGAACCACAGGTGGTTGGCGTTGGCCGAGAGGCGGAACTGCGGCGTCAGGTCGAAATCCGCGCCGACCCCTGCGAGGATCAGCCCGGGATTGTTGAAGTTCGACTGCCCCTGCTCCTTCGAGGAACGCAGCGAATTGAGCAGGCCGTTGCGCCCGTTGACCGAGACCGCGCGCCCGCCGCCCGCGAAGGGGATGGTCTGACGGATCCAGTAGGATGTGTCGGCCCCTGCGAAGACCGGGTTCTCGAAGATCGCGTCGAACCCGCCCTCGGTGTCGTCATAGGGATCGCTGTCCCCGCTGGCATAGGCGGCCGAGAGGCGGAAGCGCATCCAGTTGCGGTCGTAGCTGGCTTCGAGCGCCGCGAACTGCGCGTTGATGTCGGCCGGACGGTCGGTGAAGAACGAGTTCCGGTCCTCGCCCAGCGCCCAGTAGAAACTGCCCGTGAGGTTCACCCGGCCCACGCGGCCGTCCATGTTGTAGCCCAGATAGACGACATCGTACTCGCGGCCCCTGAGCGTGCCGAGCAGCGCAGGGCGCACCGGGAAGCCGTTGGTGTCGATCTGGATGTCATCGGCCTCGCGGTTCATGTTGTAGACCACGGTGAACTGGCTGGTCAGCGCCGGGATCAGGAAGTCCTGGCGATAGGCATTGGCAACGAAGACGAAATCGTCGCGCGGGGACCGCAGGATCGCGTTGAGGCCCGAGTTGGTGTCCTTCTCCAGCCGCCAGAAGGCGCCGAGATTGAATTGGAAGCGGTTGTTGTCGCGCGATCCGAACAGGCGCACGCCAAGCTGCTGATCGTTGAACAGGAAGCCGCGGAAATCCGACTGGAAAGGCTGGATCCCGGCGCGGATCGAAATGAAGTCGAAACGGTCGTTGTCGAACTGGCTGAAGTGGTAATCGACGAAGGCTTCCTGCACCCCGAGGAACTGGTCGAGCCGGTGCGAGGGGCGCGAAGGCTCGACGAACAGCACCCGCCGCTCGGGCACGTCGACGTAGTTGACGTTGTAGGCCAGCGTGACGCGGTATTCGATCGTCGGCGGCTTGAAGGTGGTCGAACCTTTCAGCAGCGCGAAACCGGCGATGAAGGTCTGGCTGAAGACCTGGCTGAAATCGTTCCCGAACACGTCGTTGCGGTCCGGATCCTCGGTGGTCTGGACACCCACGGGGATCGGGAAGGTGCGCGGTTCGTAGACAGAATCTGAAATCAGGTTGGCGACGAAGAACCAGTCGTCCCCCTTGATCGGCAGCCACGGCACCTTGGCGCGGTTGATCGGCCGGTCGCCCTTGTAGGTGTTCTGGTTGTAGGGATCGAACAGGTTCTCGCGCACGAGGCCGAGGCTTTCGATCAGCCGCCAGCGGTCGGGAATGGGAAGCTGGTCCTTGGGGAAGGCCTCGGGCGGCGGCGCGCGCACCGCGCCTTCGTTGGTCTGCTCGATCCGCTCGGGCAGGGGCGCGGTGTAGCCGGGGCGCTGGCGGCCCTCGATGATCTGCGGATCGACCGGCGGCGCCTCCTGCTCCCAGTCGCGCGGTGCCTCCTCCCCCGGGGGCGCGGGCGGCGGCTGCATCTCCTCGGGCGGCGGCGCCTGCAGGAGGACCAGCAGGGGCAGCAACGCGCCCACCTAGAGCCCCTCGCACACGTTCTGCGCGGCCGTGTCGAGGAACGGCGCGAAGGGGCAATTGACGTAGCGCAGCCGCACCTGGCGGCTGCCGACCTGCACCACGATCCGGTCGGACCGGATCGCGGGCGGCGCATTGCCGATCCCGCCTCCGACCCGCGCGCCGGCATTTTGGAGGCCGAGGAAGCTGATCATGTCGTCCTGGTCGATCCCGTCGCCCGACACGCCGATCCCGCCGACCAGCACATTGCCGCGATAGACCGGCACCGAGCCGGGGAAGATCTGGATGCCGTTGGCAAGCCGAGTCGTCCCTGCCGTCACCTGCGGCAGCCCCGTGCAGGCGCGCGGGGTGTCCTGCGCGGCCGCGCCCGTCACGAAGGCGAGGTGCTGCGCGAGATTGCCCACCACCAGCGCCGATTGCAGCCCGGTCGAGAAGGGGCTGAACTGCTGGATCGGGCGCGACAGCGGTCCATTGGGCTGGCCGACCTCGCCGTCGGGAAAATAGGGCCGCGACAGGTTGCCGCCCGCACGGTCGGAAAAGGCGAAGGCGCCGGTGAGCGCATTGGCATCGCCGAGGAAGCTGCGCGTGCGGGCGACGAACTGCGGCACCTCTCCGCCCGCCGCGAGCAGCTCTGCGGCGGCGAAGCGGCCGGAGAAGAAATTGGCGGTGCGCGCCTTCTGCAAGCTCACGTCGATGCCGAAGATCGGTGCATCGGGTGAGCGCACGATGCCGAGCACCGCGCCGCGGGTGTCGACGAGGCTGATCGTGACCTGCGCCCGGCTATCGAGTGGCTGGCGGATCTGCGCCCGCGCGCGGCTCATGACGGTGAAGGCTTCCTCGAGGATCGCGCGGGCCTCGGCGGCGGTCAGCGGCGCGGCCACGTCGCCCGCGTCGGTACCGCCGCGCAGGGGATAGCGGTTCGCCCCCGCCCCGTTCGACAGGACGAAGGCATCGCGGTTGGCGAACTCGGCAGCCGTCGAGGCGCGCACGCCGGAGGCCTCGGTCCCGTAGGTCGCGCCCCCAAGCAGGCCGGCGCCGCTGTAATAGCCCGCGACCGGCACCAGCGCACCCGCCGTCGCGGCGAAGCTTGCGCCCGCGACATTGCCGATCTGGGGGTATTCGATGTCGGTGTAGCGCAGGCTCGTGCCGTCGGCGGTGATGCGGTCGGCGCGGATGCCGACCGGTGCCTCGAAGCCGACCGTGCCGGCGAGCGCGATCGCCTCGTCGAGATCGTTGTCGCGGTCGAGCACGTTGGGGTCGAAGCCGTAGGTGCCGTCGGCGATCACCCCGATGCCGCCCACGACCACGCCGTTCTGGTAGAGCGGGAAGCCGCCCGGGTCGGCGGCGAGGCCCAGCGGGGACCGCTTGGGGCCGATCAGCCCGTCGGAGGCGCGGGCGGCCAGATCGGAACAGGGCAGCTGGCTGAACTGCACCCCGAACAGCGGGCCGCTTTCCAGCCCCGCCGTGGTCGGCGCGGGCGGGAAATGCTCCTGCACGATGAAGCTCGCGGTGCGGCTCGAGAAGGCGTTGCCGCCGCTCGAGAGATAGGCGCCGGTGATCGCCTTGGCGATCGCGGCACCCGCGCTGGGGATCGTGAGGCCCTGGGCGTCCTGGTTGCTGCCATCGCGGGCCGAGGGGATGCGCGCGGTCGGCGCAGCGCCCGGCATGGCGAAGACGGCAAGGACGTTGCCCACCCGGTCGGTCACGGCGATGGTCGCCGCAGCGCCGCGCGCGCGGGCTTCGGCGGCGGCCTGGGCGATGATCGTACCGACTTCCGCACCCGACAGGCTTTCGGCGGCGGGGACGGCGAAGACCTGCCCGCTTGGCGGAGGCGTCGGGGTCGGCGTCGGTCCGGGCGCACCGGTCGCGCCGCCGCTGGTTGACGACCCGCCGCCCCCGCAGGAGGCGAGCACCAGCGCCCCGGCGCCCAGCAGCGATATGCCCCCCCGCCAGCGCATCGTCAGGAGAGCCTGCCGATCGCGCCTGCCGCCGCCTTCAGCGCGGCGCGGAAATCGGCCGGGCGATAGGCTTCGGGCGCCTCGACCGCCTTGTAGGCGCGGGCGATGTCGCCGCGGATGCCGGCCGCCGCGCCCTGCGTCACCCGCCCCTCGCGCACGAGGGAATTGAGCAGCGTGTCGACCGCCATCACCGCCTGCACCGAACCGGCATAGTCGGTGAAGCGCGGCGCGGTGGCCTCGCCCGCGATGATCGCGATCACCCGGAAAGCGTCGGCATCGGCATAGGAACGGGCCGACAACGAATCGGCCAAGACCCCCGCACGGACCGACAATGCCTGCGCAGCGGCGCGGGCCTCCGCGGGGCCCTGCCCCATCGCCCGGTGGAAGTTGCGCGCGGCGGCCTCGAACGCCCCCGCCTCGCCCGGCACCAGCGCGCCGGCCACGGCCTGGAGCATGATGATGTTCTCATCGTTAAACGGCGGGTTGCCGAAGGGTATGGGCCGCGCGGGGTTGGTCTCGAAGGTGAGCTTCCTCTGCGGGCCATCGGTGATGGTGCGGTGGCAGGAGTGGCAGTCGTAGAAATAGAACTGCGGGAAGGCACCCTCGAAGGCGAATTTCGGCTGGGCGAAGAGCTGGCCCGCGCGCCGCACCGCCTCGGCCTGCCCCACCGCCCAGAAGCGCAGCCCGCTGGGCGCGGACTTGCGGCGGGTGTAGTCGGCATCGATGGTGTGGTGCTGCTGGAGGGCGCTGAACAGGTCGAGCTCGAAGGACACGCGGGGGTGGCCGGCGGCCATCATCGCATGGGTGACGAACTGGCCCGGTTTGCTCGACCCGTAATGGCAATCGAGGCACACGCCCGCCCGCGCCTTGGGGTTATCGAGCGGCGTCAGGCCCGCAGCGATGTTCGAGGCATGGGTCGCCGGCAAGGCATAGTGCTCCGCCAGCCAGGTGCCGCCCGAAGGCCCGTGGCAGCTTTCGCAGCCCACCCCGTCGGTCAGCGTGAACTTCGCCCCGCGCTGGCCCGCGGGCGCATAGGTCGAATGGCAGCCGAGGCAGGCAGGCGCGGACTGCGCATTGCCGAGGCCGAGGCTCGCGGCGATCTGCTGGCCGCGCCGCCCGCCAAGGACCGCATAGGCGCGGCTGTGCGCGCCGGAGGGCGAGGAAGGCTCCTGCCAGGTCGCGATCTCGTCCTGCCGGACGACCGCGCCATTGCCCTCGGCCCGGCCGTGGCAGGTCGATCCCGCGCAGCTTGCAACGCCTTCAAAGGTGCCGTTCCCGATCGCGCCGGACGCAGGATAGAGCGCCGCGAGCGCCAGCACCGCCGCAGCCCGCAAGGCGGCGCGCCTTGCCGGCACGCCCGCGACACACATCGCCCAAAATCGCCTCATCCCATCCCCCCCGAGATGTCCGCAGACCGAACGGCTTCGACTGTCGGCCAACCTAGCACCGCGCCCTCGCGCCGTGCTTGTAGCCCTGCGTCACGAATAGCCGTCCGTTCGCCGATTCCCCCGTCAGGCCGACCCCTGCCTCTTGTCACAAGCTTGGCGTTGCGATGCAAGGGCAAAGACCAAGCCCGCGCTCACCCGCCAGCGTCCTGCGCCGAAGCCTCGAGGCTCGATGCGAGCGCCTCGAGCTGCACCGTGCACCCCTTGGCGATCAGCGCCTCGGCAAGCGCGTCGGGCGCCTCGTAGTCTTCCGCCAGCAGCACGAAGTTGACGTGTGCGGTGGTCGAGCCGTCGGGGGCGGTGATCATGTAATGGCCCTGCTCGGTGACCGGCAGGCGCGCCGGATCGAGCGCGGCGACCGTCACGGTGTCGTCGAAGGTGACCTCGGCCTGCGCGGTTCCGGCGTGGTCGGCGATGGCATAGGTGCTCGTCCCTTCCGTCCCGGGACGCCACAGGCGCACGGTCGCGAGGTCGTAGAGGCAGATCGTGCCCGAGCGCGTCACATCGACATACCACAGGCTCGGATTGGTCGGGTTCTCCTCCGCCTCGCCCCGCACCGCCCCGGTCCGCACGCGGGTGGCGGCGCGCTTGCGGGTGAGCGAGGCGAAGCGGTCGGCCGCGACCTTGGGGCGGTCGCCGACGCGGAAGGTGCCCGCCCCCCGGATCACGCGCGTCCCGTCGGCGGTGAGCACGGTGACCACATCGCCGGCCTTGAGCGTGATCGAGGCATCGTCATCGAGCTTGGTGCCGACCGGATAGCGGGTCGCAGAGGGGCCGGTGGATTTCACCACGACGCCTGCCATCGCCGCCAGCGGCAGGGCCAGCGCCGCACCCGCCAGCGCGAGTGCGCCGATCCTGGCCTTCAGTCTATCCGAGAACATAGGTTCCTCCTTCGTCCAATGCTGCCATGCGCCGGACAAGATTGCCCAGCGCCGTATCGCCCGGGTGGCGCGCCGCCACCGCCTCGGCAAGGCGCAGGGCGGCGGCGGGATCGCTCGCGGCCAGCGCGCTCGCTTCGCTGAGGCGGGCGCGATCCTCGTCCGGAAACTCCGGCGCGGGCTCGAACAGGTCGACCGGGCGTGCCCGGCCGCGCAGGAGCACGCAGCCCATCTCCCGCCACCAGCCCAGCCCCGAGGCCTCGGCGAATTCTCGGCTCGCCATCACGGCCGAATCCAGCGCCTTGTTGGCCGCCTCGAGCCGTGCGGCGGTGTTCATCGAGTCGCCGAGCGCAGTATACTGGATGCGGGTCGCCCCGCCGAAATTGCCGATCACCGCCTCGCCATAGTGAAGGCCCACGCGGGTCTTTCCGATCGGCGGGAGCGCCGGGTCCTCTGCGGCGACCTCGGCGCGGAAGGCCTCGCCCGCCTGCCACATGGCATAGCCCGCGCGCGCCGCCCGCTCGCCATCGTCGGGGCGGCTGATCGGCGCGCCCCAGAAGGCCACCACCGCATCGCCCACGAACTTGTCGATCACGCCCCCGTGATCGAGCACGACCTGGCTGAGCAGGTCGAGATAGCGGTTGAGCAGCTTCGCCACCATTTCGGGCGCGATCGCATGGCTCATCTTGGTGAAGCCCTCGAGGTCGCTGAACAGCACGAAGATCGCGCGCTTCTCGCCGCCGAGCGAGAGGAGTTCGGGCCTGTCGATGATCGCCTGGGCGATGTCGCGCGGGATGTACTTGCCGAGCGCGCCGGTCGCGAAATTGCGCTGCACCGCGCCCGATGCGCGCGCGGCGGCGGTTACGGCGGTGAAGGCCATGATCCAGCCCACCAGCCAGCCGAAGGCCGGCAGCCCGTGGGTGTCGACATTGCGGAACTGGAGCGCGATCGGAACCCCGATGAAGACGACCAGCAGCAGCGCCAGCAGCGGGGCGAGCCGCCGCGCGGGCCATTCGAGCAGCGCCGTCAGCGCCGCCGACAGCACCACCAGCACCGCCATCGCCCACAGCACCCAGGGCGGGATCGGCGCGAGCATCCGGTTGTCGAGCATCTGGGCGATGATCTCGGCATGGACCGCGATCCCTGCGGGCACTTCGCCGTTGATCGAGGTGAAGGTCGTCTCGACCCGGTCGTAATCGACGATGTCGCCGCCAATCAGGACGTATTTGCCCCTGATCTGCTCGGCGAGGAAGGGCAGCACTTCCGGGTCGGGATCGGCGAGGAGATCGATCTGGAGCGAGGCGAACAGCGGCTCGTCGACGAACTGCGCCCGGCGGTAGTCGATCGCGCCGTGGTAACCCTCGAAGGCGGGCACGGCCTCGCCCGCATCGGCGAGCATCGCCCGGCCGAGCAGCGGCGGCAGGCCGGGCACGATGGTCGGCCACACGCGGGTCGCGCCGAAGGTGTTGTCGAGGCGGATGCTCGCGGGCCGCGCGCGGCTGCCCTCGAGCCGGGCCTGGAAGGCCTCGAGATATTGCTGCTGCTCGTAGACGATGTCGTCGCGGTTGGTGGCGAGGTTGGCATAGGCCACCGCGACCGGGGTCTGCATCCCGCGCAGTGTGGCGACGAGGTCCTCGTCCTCGTCCTGCGGCTGGTCGAACAGGATGTCGATCCCGATCGCCTTGGCGCCCATCGCGTCGAGATTGCGCAGGGTGCGCGCCAGCATCCCGCGATCGAGCGGCGATCGCTTGCGGGCGTTGATCAGGGTCTGGTCGGTGTAGACCACCAGCACGATGCGCGGGTCCTGCGGGGCGAGATCTGCGGCGTAGTAGGCACGCAGGTCATAGAAGGCGCGCTCGGCCTCGCTGGTCAGCGGGGTCGGCTCGCCGCCGGGCAGGACCCAGCTGAAGCGGGCGATGAACAGCGCCGCGGCGAGCACCACCAGCGTGGCGAGCAGCTGCACCCCGCCCGCCTCGCGCACGTTGCGCCAGCCGCGCGCGATCCAGCCGAGCCTGACGGCGGACCCGGTGTCCTCGCTCGCCATGCCGCGACCGCCCGCCCGCGCTCAGCGCGCGAGGCGCGCCGCGCCGTCGCCGACGACGGCGAAGGCCGACCAGTAGAAGGGGTGCGAGGTCTCGGCATCGTCCATCAGCGACACCTGCGAGGCCTTGAGCGCCTCGGCGGTGGCGCGGCCATCCTCGGCGAACAGCCCGGAGACGAGCCGCCCGGTCGCGTCGAAATCGTCGGGCACCGGCCAGTGGCTCGCCAGCACGGTGCGCCCGCCCGCGCCCACGAAGGCGCGCACCAGCCCGTCGAGCGCGAATTCGCCGCCGCTCGTCACCCCCGCCTCGCGGGTCGCGCCGACGGTGGCGCTGCCCGCGGTGTCGCAGGCCGAGAGGATGACGAGGTCGGCATCGATCCTGAGGCCGAAGATCTCGGCGAAGCTGAGCAGGCCGTCCGATCCCCCCTCCTCGCCGGCATCGGCGCCGAAGCTGGTCAGCAGCGCCGGGCGCGGCGGACATTCGGGCTGGGGGGCGGTGACGAGGCCGTGGGTGGCGAAGTGCAGGATCCGGTATTCGGCGAGGTCGTCGAGGGTGCGGATCGCGCTGTCGGTGAAGGCCGCGCCGGTCAGCACCTGCGCGCCCGCCCCGAAGCGGGAGGCCGCCTCGCGCAGTTCGTCGGCCTTAATCGGGTTGGCCCAGATCGCGGGCGACCAGGTGCACTTGTCACCGCCCTCGAGCGCCGCCCGGGTGCGCGCGGCGCCGGGGGTAGCCTCTCCGATGGGCGCGTTCTCGCCGAGCCCGAGATAGGCGCGCTTGCCGTCCGAGGGGCGGCTGCGGCGCACGTCGCGGAAGGCCGCGGCGGCGACCGAGGTGCTCACCTGCGTGCCGCGCCCCAGCCATTTCGTGCCGCGGAAGTCGTATTCGTCGGCGTTCTTCTGCTTCATGCGCGCCTGATAGGCGGCAACGCTGGCATCGTCGGTGACGAGCAGGTTGACCGGCAGCTTCAGCAGCGCGCCGTCGGGCTCGAACACGAGATGGCGGACCTGCGGCAGTTCCTCGGCGACGGGGCCGAACAGGCGGACATAGAGCTCGCGGGCGCGCACGATGTCGAAGGGATAGGTCAGCACCTGCCCGCCCTCGACCACGGCGATGCTCTCGCGGATCCCGGTCACCAGCGCATCGAGCTGCTTAGGGGTCGCATCGACCCGCCACGCCCGCGCGGCATCGCGGGTGGCGTAGAGGACATAGGCATCGGTATCGAGCGTCACGAGCTTGGCATAGGCCTCGCCCTCGCCGAGGATCGCCTGGAGCTCGCCCAGCGTGATCGCGCTGTCGGTGACCGCGCGGTAACGCGGATAGGCGGCGAGGCGGCCGAGCACCTCGGCCTGCTGCTCCTGCAACTGCGCCAGCCGCGCGCGGCGTTCGGCGATCTGGGCGGCAAGGCGAGTGGCGGCATCGGGCTGGTTCTCGGTCTCGATCAGCGACACCCTGAGCTGCTCGATTCCGCGGCCGAGGTTGGTGGCGGTGCGGAACAGCTGCGCCGCTTCGTCCGAGCCTTCCGAAAGCTCGCGCGCGAGGGCGGCCTGGGTCTGGGCAAGGCCGGGGCGCTGGAGCAGCTGGCTGGCGGCGAAGAGATCGGCGGCGGCGGCGCTGTCGGCGGCGGCCCCGTCGGTGAGCAGCGCGAAATAGGGCGTCATCACGCCCCTCAGCGAAGGCAGCGCACGCCCTTCGGCCTCGGCGATGATCGCGCGGTAGATCCCCAGCGCATCATCGCGCCGGCCGCTGCGGGCATAGAGCCCGGCGAGCTGCGCGCGGGCGCTGCCGAGCGCGGGCGAGCCGGGGTAAATGGTTTCGAGCAGGCCGATCGCCGAAAGGTGGAGGCTCTCGGCCTCGGTGGTGTTGCCTGCGGTCTCGGCCACCTCGGCCAGTTCGCCGAGGATCTGCGCCCGCAGCCAGGCGACCGACACCACCCGTCCGCCGCGGACCGCGCCGAGGGTCGCCTCGGCCTCGCGCAGCAGCGCCTCGGCCTCGCCGGCGCGCCCGACCAGGCGCAGCGTGGCGGCCTTGAGATAGGCGTGCTGGCCGTCCAGCAGCCGTGCCCGTTCGAGCGGAGTGAGGGTGGTGCTGAAGGCACCGGTGATGCGCTCGTTCTCGCTGGCGAGCTGGTTGGCGAGCGGACGGCCCAGGCGCAGCTGGCGCAGGTCCTCGGCGTCGGTGAAGCTGGCGGTGACGGGTGCCTCGAGGATCGCGAGCGCGGCCTCGGGCCTGCGCTGGTTGAGCGCATCCATCGCCTCGTAATTGCGCAGCAGCCGGGCGAGCACGGGGCTTGCCGCGCTGTCGGCGCGGACAGCGGCGAACAGGCGGCGCGCCTCGGCGAAGCTGCCGAGATTGGATTGCTGGAGCGCGGAATTGAGCCGCGCCTCGGCCGCGTCCGTCCCGGCCAGCGCCGCCGAGGACACCGCGAAGAACTCCGCGGCCTCGGCGAAATTGCCGGCATTGCTGCGGCGATAGGCCTCGACCAGCGCCTGGTCGGCCGCGATCGCCTCGGCCTGCTGGCGGGCGAAGGCGAGATCGTCGGTCGCGCTGGTCAGCGGGATCTCGACCGTGCCGGGCATGACCCTGTCGTTGGCGAGCGAGGCGAGCCCGAGTTCGAGCGCCTTGGCATAGGCGCCGAGCCCGCTTGCGGCATAGGTGCGCCCGCCGCGGGTGCCGATCAAGAGGTCGCTGCGGATGATGCTGCCCTCACGCGCGCAGGCGAGCCGCTGCATCCCCGACAGGCCCGGCACCTCGGCCCCGCCCTCGCCGCCCGGCTTGCAGGTCGCATCGGTGCCGGCAAAGCGCCGGGGGCCGGTCTCGCCGCCATCGTGGGGCTTGACCACCCACAGCGTGCCGACCGGCAGCGCGGCATCGCGGCAGATGATCGAATAGCGCCGGTCGAACAGCCCGGCGCCGGGCTCCGGCGCGAGGATCTGGGCCTCGCACAGCCCGTTGGAGCCGATCGGGAAGGTGTCGCGCAGCGCAAGGCTGGTCTCCTTCTGCGGGCGCGCCGCTCCGGGGACTGCGGCCAGCGCCCCGGCAAGCCCGATCGCGGCCGCGGCGGCCAGTGTCTTGCGGATCATCGTTGGCTTCCCGCTCATGTCACTTCTCCCCGCCGTCCGGGCGCGGCCCGCCGACGCCCACGTAGAGCGAGGCATCCCCCCCGCTGGACACCGGATCGTCGAGCAGCGGGTCTTCCGAGATCAGCGGCGCATCGGGCTGTTCGGGGAAGTCCATGCCGAAGCGTTCCTCCTCTTCCGCCTCGCTTGCGGTCACCGGGTCGGAGCCGGCGGCGAGGGAATCGATCACGGTCGGGTTCACGAGTTCCGGCGGGGTCGGGGGCGGGTTGATGGTCAGCTCGCCCGGCGCGAAGGTGATCGCGTAGTTCGCCCCGCCCGTGAGCGTGCCCTGCCGGATCACGTAGCGGCCAAGCAGTTCGCCCGGATCGCGCGCGAGAGCGCCGGTCAGCTGGTCGCCGTTGACGAGGCCGTCCCCGCCGATGGTGAAGGTCAGCGCCGGATCGGGACGGCTGAACAGCTTGGACTGGTTCGCCGCGGTGATCGTCAGCGGACGCGGCGTGATGGTCAGCTGTCCGGCGACGAAGGTCAGGACGTAGTTGGCACTCGCTGCCAGCGTGCCCTGGGTGATCGGGACGATGCCAACGCCCGTGGTCGGTCCGGCCGTCGTCACCAGAGCGCCCACCAGCTGATCGCCGTTGACGAGCCCGGCCCCGCCGACGGTGAAGGTCAGCGCCGGATTGGCGTTGCCGTAGACGCGCGACAGGTTGTTCGCCGTCACGGTGATCGGGCGCGGGGTGATGGTCAGCACGCCGGGTGCGAAGCTGAACTGGTAGCCCTGCTCGCTCAGCAGCGTTCCCAGCGCGGCGGTGATCGCGAAGGTCCCGACATTCGAGGTTGCCGTGGCCGACGTGCCGAGCTGCGGCGCGCCGGAGATGTTCGCGATTCCGTCGCCCGGCATGAACCCGGCGAAGCTCGCCGTGAACGCCGGGTTGGCATTGCCATAGACCCGCGCGGCGTTGTTGGCGGTGACGGTCAGCACCGGCGCGAAGCGGAAGGCGGCGAAGTTGCCCCCCGGGTTGAGCGCGTCGTAGGCCGTCGCCGTCGCGACGTTGTAGCGCCGGGCATAATTGGCGAAGCTGCCGATCTGCGATCCGGTCGGCGTAGCCGCGAAGATGCCGTAGTGCCCCCCGCCGGTCAGCACGAGCCCTGCATCGCCGGCGAGATTGACGACCTCGCCGCCGAGCGAGGCGAGGTCGATCGCCCGGCCCGTGCCCGAGGCGGTGAGCACGCCTCCCGCCAGCACGCGGATGTCGCTGCCGGGGCTCGTGCCCTGGTTGCGCACGTCGATCCGGCTGCCGGAAATCCCGGCGAGCTGGATCGCACCGCTGGTCCGCTGCGGATCGCCTGCCCCGTCGAGCAGGCGCATCGTGACCGTGCCCGTGCCCGCGGCGATGCGGGTGCCCTGGGCCATGGTGATGACCGAGGCGGCGGGCTGGGTCAGCGCCTGCCCGCCGCCGCGGTTGGCGGTGAGCGTGACAGGGCCATCGCGCGTCGTCAGGTTTCCGTTCAGCAGGATCGAGCGTCCTGCCAGCAGGGTGATCGACTGTCCGCCGAGCCCGCCGGCCGTGCTGCCGTCGCTGCGGATCTCGATCGTGCCGCGCGCGTCGAGCTGGATTGCGGGGGCGGACTGCGCCGTGGCGGCGCTGCCGATCACCGCGCCCTGCCCGCTGCGCACCAGCAGGTTGCCGAAGGTGGCGGCGTTGAGAGTGCCGGTGACGTTGAGATTGCCGCCCTGTGCGGCCAGTTCCGATGCCGCCGGGGTGCCGATCAGGGCATCGCCCTCGGCGCTCGCGGTCAGGCTGCCCGCGTTGACGCTCCCGCCGCCGACATCGACGAGGAAGCGGCCCGCGCCGTTGGCAGCGGTGCCGGGGTTGCCGCCCGTGGCATTCGCCAGAAGGCGCAGCTGTGCGGCGTTCACGGTCGCGGTGCTGCCGGTGGCCAGCGTGAGCGAGGCGGTCCCGCCGCGCGCCGTGCCGCCCGCCGCGGTCTGGCCGTTGGCGGCGATCTCGATCTGCGGGGCATTGACCGTCCCGCCGCCTGCCAGCGCCAGCAGAGCCTGCCCGCCGGTCGCCGCGCCGCCGGTCTGCCCGGTCGCGCCGCCCGCCGCAGCAGAGGCCGCGACGAGCACCTGCTCCGCCGTGAGCGTCGTCCCGTTGAGGCTGAGGACCGCAAGCCCGCTGGCGGCGTTGCCGACCCGTCCGGCGAGCCCGCCCGTCGCGCGCGACTGGACCCTGAGGATGCCGGGCCGTCCCGCCCCCGCCGCGGCGATCGCCAGGGTCGTGTTGGTCACGATCACGTCTGCGGTGCCGGCGCTCGCCGCGCCGCCCTCGCCGGTCGCGCCGCCGGCTCCGCCGGTCGCGTCGGACTGGATCACGCTTTCTCCCGCCAGCGCGAGGTTCGAGGCGGTGATGGACACGTTCACCAGCCCCGCGCTCGCCGCGCCGCCGATGCCGGTAGCGGCGGTCGCGGCGCCGCCCTGCGCGAGCGGCTCGACGCGGATGGTGCCGCCGTTGATCTGGGTGTTGGCGAGCGTGAGGGTGACGCCCGGCCCCGACGCGCTGCCGCCCGCCACGATGCCCTCGCCGCCCGCGGTGACGCCGCCCATGAAGATCCCGCCCACGCCGTTGGCATTGGGCGTGACGTTGATCGTGGCGCCGGTCGCGATGAAGCGCAGGCCGCCGTTCGGCCCGTTGCCCACGGCATTGCCGCCGCGCTGGCCGGTGCCGCCGGTCGACTGGTCGACCACGGCAAGCTCGCCGGTGACGTTGAGCGTGGCGTTGATGACCTCGACCAGCCCCGTGCCGCCGGTCGCATTGCCGCCGTTGCCCGTGCCCGAACCGTTGCCGCCCTGCCCGCCCGAGACCCCGCCGATCAGGTTGAGGTTGGCGACGCCGCCGTTGATGGCGCGCACGAGTCGCTCGCCCCCGAAGCCGGCGCCGCCCGCAATGTTGCGGGCAGGATCGAGCGAGGAGCCGCCCTGACCGAAGGCCGAGAGCACGGTCTCGCCCATGCTCAGCGTGCCGCCGTCGACCACGAGCCGCGCATTGCCGCCGGTGCCGGTGCCGCCCGCGCCGCCCTCGACCGAAGACCCGCCGCCATAGCCGCGCGCGAACAGGCGGTTGAAGCCGATGGTTCCCGGATCGTTGAAGGGCTGGGCCGGCAGGGCGATCGAGCCGCCGCTCTGGGCGGTGACGAGGATGGTCCCGCCGGTGCCGTTGCCGCCGATGCCGCTGCCGCCGGTGGTGTTCCCGCCGCGCCCCATCGCGCCGAGGATCGCCCCTTCGTTCAGGACCGTGGCCGCACCGCCGGGGGTGTTGCGCAGCACGACAAGCTGGCTGCCCGCGCCGCTGGCGAGCAGGCTGGCCGCGCCGCCGAAGCCGTTGCCGCCCACGTATTCGCCGAAGGTGCCCTGTCCGCCTTGTCCGCCGGCACTGACCTGCAGCGAGCCGAAGCGCGACAGGCCGCCGTTGCGGGCGATTGCCTCGGCCAGGCCGCCGGTGCCGTTGCCTCCGGTGCCTGCCACCCCGTTCAGCACCGCGCCGCCGGTGCCGTTGGCGAACACTCTGGTATTGCCCGTGATGGAACCGCTCCCGGTCGCCGTGCCGAGCGTGCCGATCCGCGCCGTGCCGCCGATCCCGTTGCCCCCGACGCTTGCCGCACTTGTGCCGCTCCGTCCGCCGGTGCCGTTTGCTTCCACCAGCACGTCCTGGCTGAAGGCCGTGTCCAGCGACGAGAAGTTGATGGAGGCCTCGCCGCCGCGACCGATGCCGCCGTTGCCGGTGCCCTCGGACTGCGCGCCGGTGCCGTTCGCAATCACGTCGACCTGCGCCATGGTGAGCCTGCCGCCGAGGCTGCCGAAGATCCCGGCGGAACCGCCGGTGCCGTTTCCACCCGTGATGCCGTTTCCGCCGGAGCCGTTGGCGATGATCTCGGCTCTGCCGCTGGCGCTGACCCGGCCGGCGCGCACGGTCAGAGCCGAGGTGCCCGCCACGGCGTTGCCGCCGATGCCGCGCAGCGCCGGGCTGCCGCCGATCCCGCCATTGCCGCCGAAGGCATCGCTCTGCACCAGCATCCGGTCGAACTGGGCCGAGCCGAGGCCGACCGCGCCGGTCCCGCCGAGCAGCGCAAGGCCCGCCTGCGCGAGGCCGCCGAACGCATCGCCGCCGCGCCCGCCCGCCGTGCCCGTCCCGCCGGCGCCGCCGTTCCCGCCTGCCGCCGTGCCGACCGCGACCGCCTGACCGCCGATGATGATCGTGCCGTTGTCGCCGCCTGCGAGGATGAAGGCCCCGCTGCCGAAGGCCGGATCGGCCTGGTTGGGGATATTGCCCTGCCCGCCGCCGATCCCGTCGCCGCCGCGTCCCCCCGCAGTGACCGCATCCCCGGCGCCGCCTCTGCCGCCCACGCCCTGCGCGAAGGCGATGGCATCGCCGGTGACCGAAAGCCGCGCGGTCTGCGTCAGGCTGCCGTCGGCCTGGAAGAAGGAATTGCCGCCCCGGCCGTTTCCGCCCGTGCCGCCGACCCCGTAAGTGGCGTCGCCGCCCACGCCCTCGGTCCCGGCGAAGGCCCGGCCATTGATCGCGATCTCGCCGATGATCGCGTTCGCTCCGGCGATCCCGCCGAAGGCATTGCCGCCGGTGCGGCCATTGCCGCCCGTCGCGAGCGTTTCGGCACTGAGCCTGCCGAGCCGGATGGTCCCGCCCACGAAGGTCGTCGTCGAGGCGCGCCCGCCCAGCGCCACCCCGCCGGTGCCGCCCGCATTCTCGCCGCCCTGTGCCTGGGCGCTGAGCGTGAGCAGGCCGGTCACGTCGATCGTGCCCGTGCCCGCGCCCTCGACATTGGCGATCGCCACGCCGGCATCGGCGAGGGAGCCCGCCCCGGCATTGTTCGAACTGCCCCCGCGCGCGCTGGCATTGGCCGTGGCGTTGCCGTTGATCGTCAGCGATCCGCCGCCCGCCAGCACGAGCATCTGCGCATTGCCGCCAAAGGTATCGGAGACGCTAGAGGCACCGGTCAGCGAACCGCGCGATCCGGTCGCGCTGGCATCGAGGGTGAGATTGCCGTTGAGGGTGACGTTGCCGCCCTGCTGGGCCCTGAGCTGGGCATTACCGCCGCGCGCGGCTGCCCCGGTCACGACGTCGCTGGCGGCGACGCCCACCCCGCGCGCCGTCGCCTGGACGGTGCCGGTGATGGTGAGATTGCCGCCGCTCGCGCCGACCAGCGCCTGGCCGCCCTGCGTCGTGCCGGCGATGCCTCCGGTGGCGTTCGCGCCGGTGATGGCGTCGGCAGAGGCGGTGATCTGGCCGACAGTGAGGGTTGCCGTGCTGCCGGTCAGCGCCTCGATCACGGCCCTCCCGCCGGTCGCGCTGCCGGCCTGCGAGGTCTCGGCGAGGCCGGTGACTTGCAGCTGGCCTGCCGTCACCTGCGTGAGGCCCGCGAGATTGAGCAGCGCCTCGCCGCCCGCTGCGGCCCCGGCGATCTGGTCGGGCGTGGCGGTGGTGGCGAGCGCGCGGGCGTCGATGTCGATCACGTTCGAAGTGAGCGTGGCGCCGTTGAGGCCGAGCAGGGCGCGCCCCCCGGTGGCGTTGCCGGTCTGTCCGGCGGTGCCGCCGTTGGCCTGCGCCCGCACCCGCAGGATGCCGGGATTGCCCTGCTGGTCGGCGACGATGTTGGCAGTCGTGCCGACGAGGTTGATGTCGGACGTGCCGCCCGTCGCCCTTCCGCCGGTGCCCGCCGTCCCGCCGACCCCGCCGCGCGCATCGGCCGCAAACACGACCTCGCCCGCGAGGTTGAGGGTCGAATTGGTGAAAGTCGCGGCCAGCGTCGCGCCGGTCGCGTTGCCGCCGGTGCCGGTCGCCGCCACGGCATTGCCGCCGGTCGCGGTCTGGGTGAAGTCGAGCCGGCCGCCGCCGATCTGCGTTCCGGTGATCGTGGCGGTGACTGTCCCGCCCGCCGCATCGCCGCCCGCGACGACACCCTGCCCGCCCTGCATCGCGTTGCTGAGCGTGAGCGCCCCCGGCCCCGAAGCGCCCGGCGCGAGATTGATCTGCGCATTGGTCGCGTTGAGGAAGATCGTCCCGCCGCTCGCGTTCCCGCCGCGCTGGCCATTGCCGCCGGCGGACTGGTTGAACAGGATGAAGTTGCCGGAAAGATTGGCGGTGGCGTTGATCACCTCCATCAGCACCGATCCGGCCAGCGCATCGCCGCCATTGCCGGTGCCCGAGCCGTTGCCGCCCTGCGCACCCGCGCCGCCGCCATTGCCCTCCATCGACAGCGTGCCGCCGTTGATGACGCGGATCCTCCGGGTGCCGCCGGTCGCATTGCCGCCGGTGATGTTGCGTGCGGGATCGGCCGAGGCGCCGCCCTGCGCGAAGGCCGAGAGGGTCGCGCTTCCGGCCACCATCGTTCCGCCATCGACCGTCATTGCGGCCGTGCCGCCGAACGCCGCCCCGCCCGTGCCTCCCTGCGCCGACGAATTGCCGCCGAAGCCGCGCGCGAAATAGGATGTGGGGGTGCCGACCGGCAGGTTCAGGGTGCCGCCTTGTGCGGCGATCAGGTCGAGCGTTCCGCCGCGTCCGAGGCCCCCGATCCCGTCGCCGCCGACAGTCACCGCCCCGAGGCCGTTGGCGCTGGCGACCGTGAGCCCGCCGAGGGCATTGCCGAAGCCGCCCGGGACGTTGTTCTGGATCGTCAACCGGCTGCCGGTGCCGCCGGCATTGAGCCGGACCGTGCCGCCGATGCCGTCGCCGCCCTTGTGGATCTGCGACACGCCGCCGCGCCCGACCGCATGGACCTGCGCCGAGCCGAGCGTGATGGTGCTGCCGCCCAGCGCATCGAGATAGGCAAGGCCGCCGGTGCCCGTGCCGCCCGCGAAGGCGCCGCCATTGGCCGCGCCCCCGTCGCCGTTGGCGAAGACCTGGGCATGGCCGGTGATCGTCACCGCGCCGCCATTCGCGGGGGTGACGGTGGCGATAAGAGCCTGCCCGCCGGTGCCGTTGCCGCCCGTGCCAAGCTCGGCCGCGCCGCCGGTGGCGGTGGCATCGATCAGCGCATTGCCGTTGATGGTGACGGTGATCCCGTCGCCCTCGATCGCCGCACGTCCGCCGAAGCCGTTGCCGCCTGCGCCGCCGAGGACTGCCGCCCCGCCGACGCCGCCGGCAATGATGTTCAGCCCGGTGGCGGTCAGGGTGCCGCCGAGCGAGCCGAGCACCGATGCCGTGCCGCCGGTGCCCGATCCGGCCCCCACGCCGTCCCCGCCCGTGCCAACGGCGCGCAACTCGACTTGGTTTGCGGTGATGTCGCCCGCGCGCACCGTCATCAGGGCGCTGCCGCCCGTGCCGTTGCCCCCCGGGCCTTCCGGAAAGTCGTTGAGCGCAAACCCGCCCGAACCGCCGATCCCGTCCGCTTCCGCGCGCAGGTTGGCAAAGCGCGCGATGCCCTGGCCGAGCGAGCCGTTCTGGCCCAGCAGCGCGAGCCCGACCTGCGCCAGCCCGCCGAAGCCGTTGCCGCCAAGGCCACCGGCAATCGCGTTGGTACCGGCACCGCCGCGTCCGCCGAAACCGGTCGCCGTGGCGACCGCATCGCCGCCGACCTCGATCGTCCCGTTGTCGCCGCCCGCGAGGATAAAGGCGCCGCTGTTGCGGGTCGGATCGGCCTGGTTGGGCACGGTGAACTGCCCGCCGATCCCGTCCCCGCCGCGTCCGGCCGGGGTGCCGAGCGCGGCATTGACGGCCCCGCCCGCGCCCCCGGTCCCGTTGGCGATGGCCGTTGCCGTGCCCGTGATGGTGACACGCGCGGCCTCGGCCAGGGTGCCGTCGGCCTGGAAGAAGGCGTTGCCGCCGCGCCCCAGCCCGCCATTGCCGCCGAAGCCGAAATTCGCCGCCCCGCCGAGCGCCTCGGCATTGGCCAGAGCCGTGCCGTTGATCGCGATCGTGCCGACCACGGCATTCGCGCCCGCAATGCCGCCGAAGCCGTCGCCGCCGCTCGTTCCGTTCCCGGCCTCCGCCCGCGCGGTCGCGGCGAAATTGCCGTTGACGGTGACCGAGGCGCCGGTGCCGTTGACCAGCAGGCGCGAGGCCCCGCCGAGCGCCTGCCCGCCCTGCCCGTTGCCGTTGTTGCCCCCGAAGGCGTTAGCCGCCAGCTCGAGGCTGCTGGCGAACACCATCGTTCCCGCCCCCTCGACCGACACGGTCGCCTCGCCCGCATCGGCAAGCGCACCGCCGCTCGCTGCGTTGGCGGCGCCCGCGAAGGCATTGGCGTCGAGCAGGGCGGTGCCGCCGACATTGATCGTGCCGCCGCCGCCGAACACCCGGATCGCCGCGTTGCCGCCGAAGCTGTTCGAAACGGTCGAGGGGTTGGCGAGGTCGCTCTGCGCCGCAAGTGCGGCGGCTGTAATCAGCAGGTTCTGGCCGACCGTCAACTGCCCGCCCTGCGAAGCGAACAGCTGCGCCACCCCGCCGCGCGCCTCGGCGCCGGTCAGGATGCCGCCGACATTGGTGCCGAAGGCCCGCGCGCTGATGGTCGTCTCGCCGGCGATGTTGATCGTGCCGCCGGTCGCCCCGACCAGCGCCTGCCCCGCCTGCGCCCGGCCCGCGATCAGCTGGACGGCATTGGCCCCGGCCTGCGCATCGGCGGTGACGAAGACCCGGTTGTTGAGCGTGAGGGTGCCGCCCCCCAGCGCCTCGATCCGCGCGATGCCGGCCACGGCATCGATCGCGTTGGGCAGCAGGACCGAACCGACCTGGCCATAGGCGCGGGCATCGACCAGCACCTCGCCCGCAACGGTGAGGCCGAACCCGTTTTCGGCGGTCAGCAGCGCCTGCTCGCGGCCGACGAGCTGGAGATTGCCCGCCACCGAACTCGCCGCCCCGATCGCGGCGGCACGCACCGAATGGGTGCCGATCGCCAGCAGCCGGCTTGAGGCGGTGAAATCCTCGATATTGATGTCGGCGCGCACATTGGTCAGCGCCGCGTTGCCGGCGAAACGCGCGTTGGCCCCGTCGGCGATGGTGCCGCCGTTCACGGTCCGGCCGGACACGTTGTAGTTGGCCGAGAGGATGATCTCGCCATTGACCACGCCCGCCGCCTGCGCCGGATCGAAGCCGAGATTGCCGCGGAACAGCATGCTGATCGGGTCCGCCGCGGCGCGCGCCACGGCGTAGATCATGTGGTTGTCGTTGAGGTTGCCGGTGCTCGAGGGCCCGCCCACCGTGCCGTCGAGCGTCACCACCTCGCCAGCCGCCGCCGTCCCGACCGGCACCGAGATGTCGAACAGGCCGTTCGAGAAGCTGAGATTGACCACCTCGCCCGCGACATAGGCGTGGCTGCCATTGATCCGCGCGATCCCGCGCATTTCGACGTCGGCGGCGACCACCGCGAAGAAGGCGTTCTCGGGCGTCGCCGTGATCTGCGCGCCCGGGGCGATCGAGATCCGCGCGGTCGATCCTTGCGCGCCGGTGAGGGTGAGGTTGGCACCCTGCTCGGCGAAGTTCTGGAAGCCGGTGTTGGTGGCATCGAGCGTGGTCAGCATCAGGCTGCCGACATCGAAGGTGGCGGTGCCGCCGATCAGCAGGCCGGTGGGCGAATAGAAGGCAATGGTGCCGCCCGGGGTCAGCCCGGCGGCGGTGGTGATCCGGCCGATCACCGCGCCGTCGATCACCGCGATGTTGCCGTTGGTGCTGGGCAGGATACGGTTGAGGACCGCCATCTGCGGCCCTTGCGGGTTGATGAAGGTCGCCGTCGCCCCGGCCCGAATGAAATCCAGCGCGTTGCCGAACTGGTCCTCGTTGGGCGTCCAGTCGATCACGACCGTCGGGGTCCGGACCTCGATGACGGTATCGGTCGGACTGGTGTTCTCGATCGCGGCATTGCCGAGCACGACGGCCGGTTCCGCCTGGATGCCCTGCGCCGCGGCAGGTGCAGGCCCGAGCAGCAGACCGAGCGCGAGCGCCGCGCTCCCGCAGCCGACCAGCAGGCGCGAACGCTTGAGTGCAGCGTGGCTCATCTCAGAATCTCCAGGGCAGCAGGCGGGCGGTCAGCGAGAACAGGAAGCGCACATCGCCCTTGACGGGCGCCAGATCGGGGCGTTCGAGCGGGACGGCGACCACGAAGTCGCCCTGCAGCCCCGGCCCCCACGCCACCCTGAGCCCGCCACCGGCGGACCACAGCCTGTCGGGGTTGGTCGGCTTGCGGCTGGGATCCTCGTTCCACACGAAGGCGACATCGCTGAAGACGTAGGGCTGGAAAGCCCAGCCGTTCATGTCGGCAGGCGCGAGCGAGCCGTAGCGGATTTCGAAGGAGGACAGGACGCCCGAATCCCCCAGCACCGCGCCCGGATCATAGCCGCGCCCGATCGAGAAATTGCCGGCGGCGATTTCCTCGAAGGCGGGCAGCGGGTCGCCGGTGATCTGCGCCTGCGTCTCGAGCGCGAAGGTCAGCAGCGGGTCGGGCCGGTATTCGATCCCCGTGGTGAGCCGCAGCAGCAGGGGCGTGGGATCGGCCTCGATCCGGCTCGGCGGGGTGGCTCCGCCGAACAGGCAACCGAGCAGGTTGGGGCGGCAATCGGGGCTTGCCTCGATCACGTCGAGACCCTGTCGCACCTCGATCCCGTAATCGAGCCGGAACTTGGGCTCGTAGGGCGAATAGCCCCCGGCCCGCAGCACCGATCCGCGGTCGGTGACATCGCCCGAGAGGCGCGCATAGGCCATCCGCACCCGGTCGCGCGTGAGGCCGAAGCCGTTGAGCGACACGTCCTGGTCGATGTAGTCGAACCCGGCTGCGGCCTGCAGGCTGGTCCGGCGCGTGCGCACCAGCGGATAGCTGGCGTTGATGCTGGCGAACCAGGTCTCGGAATCCACCGAGATGCCGGCAAGCCCGACCGAGGGATTGACCGTGCTCCAGGTCACCTGCCCACCCAGCCGCAGCCCCTCGCTGCCGACGCGGAAATCATGCGCCAGCTGCACCGTCTGCTGTTCGGCGAAGTCGAGCGTGCTGAACAGTGCGACCGATGTGCGGTCGCCGAGGCCGGTGAGATCGTAGAGCTCGCCGCGCAGCACCCCGCCGAACCGGCCGATCGCCCGCGAGCCGAGATTCTGGAGGTTGAGATCGAGCATCCCGCGCCGCCGGACAACCGCGATTTCGCCCACCAGATCGCCCGGCGCGCCGCCCGCTGCCGGACGAAGCGAGAGGCGCACGTCCATGCCCGGCAGGTCGTCTGCGAGCAGGAGGTAGCGTTCGGCCTCCTCGATGTTGAAAACCTCGGCGGCGGTGAGCTTCTCGAGGTAGCCCGCCACCACGCGCTCCGAGGGGCCGGCATCGCCGCGCACCCGCACCGAGGTCAGCCGCCCGAACACGACGGTGAAATCGGGAATGCCGTCGGCGAGGCTCTGCTCCGGTATCTCGACCGTCGCGAGATAGCCCTTGCCGCGCAGCAGGGCATTGGCCTCGGCGCGGATGTCGCACAGCACCGAAACCGGCAGCTCGCGACCGACATAGCCGGCATAGGCTTCCTCGAGCGAGAGCCCGGGGACCCGGTCGAGCCCGGCGAAGGCGGCGCCCTGCACGGTGAAGCGGATATCCGCGAAGTCGGGCCGGTCGAGGGCGCAGGGCGCGCGTTCGAAATCGCCGTCGATCGTGAGCGTCACGGCGCGCTCGGGCGCGCGCTGGTCGGGCGGGACGAGGTCGCTCCGGTTGGGCGGGGTGATCGGCAGAGCCTGCGCGAGGACCGGGGCCGGCGCCAGAGCGATGGCGGCGCTCGCGGCGAGGATGGTCCGCCGCAAGCCGCGCCTGCACCGGGTCTCGCGCGAACGGAGCTGCACGTCAGGCAGGCTGATGAGTGCGTCCGGCAAATGTCCCCCCCAAAAACGGCCGATTCGCCGCGCGGCGGCTCATCGGCCGTTGGCGTGGCGTGGCTTTGCATTTGCATTTGCAGCTGCCCCGGCAACGCGCTCCCACCACGCACCTGGACAACCGACGACCCCTCGTATCTGCAAGACTACTCGGGCTTGCAGCAAACACAAGCGCACAGCGCACAGCGCCGGGGGCTGTCGTGCAGTTTGTCGCGTTTGGACAAAATGAAACCGTTTGCAGCGCGCCCGCTGGCCCGCTGCCCGGCGGTCAGTTCGCCGCGGCGAGCATCACCTTGGCCGAGGCGCCGGAAAGGGCACCCGGCTCGGCCGGGAGCTTCGCGGGACGCGCGGCGCCGGGATAGGCCTGCTTCAGAAGCGCGAGGGCCTCGGTGATGCGGGCATGGGCGGCGGGATTCCCGGCCTTGATCGCGGCGCTGTCGGCGGCAAAGGCGCTCGCGGCGACGGTGGCGAAGCCGTAGCCGTCGAGATAAGGCTCGTAGGCATCGTTCTTGGGCAGCTGGCGATACATCGCGCTCGCCCGCTCGATCATGTCGGCGACGACCGCGGTCGAGACCTTGGCGGCGCTGGCGTCGGACTTCGGCGCCTTGGCCTCGGCAGCCCTGAGCGCAGCGATGATCGCGTCATAGGCCTTGTTCACCTCGGCGACGGGCTTTCCTGCCAGCGCGGCATCGGACGCCGCGGTGAACAGCGGCTTCACGTCGGCAACGCCGAGCGCGGTGAAGGCCGGGTCCATGTCGAGCAGCACCTCGCTCACCGGGTGGGCGAACATCTCGGCGGCCGCGTCCTTCTTGCCCGCGGCATAGGCATCGCGCGCGGCGACCACGTGGGCCTCGGCCACGGCGAGCGCGATGCCGTAGGCGACCGGGTCCTTGGCGGCATCGGCGGTGGCAACGCCGCCCTCGCCCTCGCCGCCCGCGCCGACCGCGCCCTCACCCTCGCCGCCAGCGCCGCCTTCGCCTTCACCGGCGACCGCCGCGCTCTCGCCCCCGGCCTCGCCGGTGGCGCCCGCCTCGCCCCCGGCCTCGCCCCCGCAGGCCGCGAGCAGGCCGCCGGCAAGCGCCGTGCCGAGGCCGAGCTGGGTCCAGAGTTTGAGCGTGGTGTTCATGGCGGGAGGTGTCCTTGGTTCGCGGAATGTCTGTCGGCCAGCCTCATGGCCGAGATGATAATCACTCGCAAGAGGCTTTTGCCGGGCGGGGCTTGCCTCCGGTCAACCCAATGGATAGTTGAATGTTACAACGTATCACCAATCTCAGCCCCGGGGTCGCAACCGCAAATGGCCACACTGCTCGATCAACCCGCCCGCTCTGCCGACAACCCCGCCATTCTCGCCGCGATCCGCGATCCCGATTGCAATCTCGCGATCTGGCAGCGGCGCGCCTTTGCCAATTTCACCCCGCTGACCTGCGGCACCCCGAACGACCTGCGCTTCACGAGCGATCCCGATGGCCTGCCCGCCATCCTTGCCGAGGCACTTGCGGCCAATGGTTTTGCCGGCGATGCGGCACTGCATGGCGCGCTGGCAGAGGATGCCGCTCAGCTCGCGCACCTGTTCTGCGATGCCATGGACCTTGCCACCTTCGAGCTGCGGCTCGAGGTCGTGCGCACCGATTCCTGCCGCAAGTTCCACGCCGACTACGTCACCGCCCGCCTGATCACCACCTATGTCGGCGAGGGCACGCAATGGCTGGACGAAGCCGATGCCGACCGCGTCGCCGCCGGGGGCGAGCCGCAGCGCATCCACCGGCTCGGCCCCTTCGATGTCGGCCTGTTCAAGGGCAAGCTCTCCGCCGAGCGTCCCGCGATCCACCGCTCTCCGCCGATCATCGGGACCGACGGCGGCGCGCGGCTGCTGCTGGTGCTCAATCCGGCCAGCCGGTCGTTCGTCGAAAGCCGGCAATCGCCCCTTCCGCCGCCCGTCCATCTGCCCTAACAGGCGGGCCATTCGCCCCGCGAAGGGGCGGCAATCCATGCGAGAGAGGTAAGTCCACCGATGAAGAAGTTCCTGCTGGCCGGGGCCTCCGCCCTGATGCTGTCCGCGCCCGCCGCCCTGCACGCCGACGAGGGCATGTGGCTGCCGAGCCAGACCGGCGCGATCGCCGAGGACATGAAGGCCGCCGGCCTCGAACTCGACGCGAAGACCCTCGGCGATCTCCAGCGCCCGCCGCTGACCGCGATCGCCTCGCTCGGGGGCTGTTCGGCGGCCTTCCTCTCGCCGCAAGGTCTCGTGGCGACCAACCACCACTGCGTCGCCGGATCGCTCCAGTACAATTCCTCGCCCGAGAACGACTACCTCACCAACGGCTTCCTCGCGAAGACGCTGGGCGACGAACTGCCTGCCGCGCCCGGCAGCCGGGTCTACGTGATCGAGGACCTGCGCAACGTCACCGCCGACGTGCTCAAGGGCGCCGAGAAGCTCGAAGGCCGTGCGCGCTATGACCGCCTCCAGGCCAACCGCACCGCGCTGATCGAGGCGTGCGAGAAGCAGGCCAACCGCCGCTGCGACGTGCGCGCCTATTTCGGCGGGGCGCAGTACTGGCTCCAGCAGCAGCTCGAGATCCAGGACGTCCGCCTCGTCTATGCCCCGGCGGGCGGGGTCGGCAATTTCGGCGGCGAGAAGGACAACTGGATGTGGCCGCGCCACACCGGCGACTTCTCTTTCTACCGCGCCTATGTCGCCCCCGACGGCTCGTCGGCGGCGTTCAGCAAGGACAACGTGCCTTTCAAGCCCAAGGCCTGGCTGCCGATCGCCAAGGAAGGCGTCAAGGAAGGCGACTTCGTGATGGTCGCCGGCTTCCCCGGCACCACCGAACGCCTGCGCAGCGCCGAGGAAGCGCGCTTCTACTACGAGGAACTCTACCCCTACCAGCAGCGGATGCTGGCCGAATATGGCGACCGCATTGACGAGCTGACCGCGGGCAATCAGGCCGCGACCATCGCCTATGCCGCGACGCTTCAGGGCGTGGAGAACTACGAGAAGAAGATCGCCGGGCAGATGGCGGGCGCCGAGGCGATCTCGCTGGTGGCCAAGAAGCAGGCCGAGGAGGACGCCTTCCGCGCCTGGATCAAGGCCGATCCCAAGCGCGAGGCGCAGTATGGCGCGGCGCTGGCCGAACTCGACAAGCTGATCGCCGAGGGCAACGCCGCCGCTCTCGCCGATGCCAAGCGCGGGATGCTTGGTCGCGGCCAGCTCTACGGCGCGGCGCGCCAGCTCTACCGCTGGGCCAACGAGCAGGCCAAGCCCGACAAGGACCGCGAACCCGGCTATCAGGCCCGCGACAAGGCCTTCATGACGCAGGCCATGCAGCGCATCGAGCGCCGTTACGTGCAGGCCATCGACCAGCAGCTGTGGGCCGACGGTATCGCCGAATACCGCACCCTGCCGGCCGAAGACCGCAACAAGAGCTTCGATGCCTTCATGGAAGGGCGCGACCTCGCCTCGCTCTATGCCACGACCGAGCTCGGCAACACCGCCAAGCGGCTCGAATGGATGAACAAGACCCCGGCCGACTTCAAGGCGTCCAGCGATCCCTTCATCCAGCTCGCGGTGGCCACCTATGACGAGGCGATGCAGGGCGAAGCCGAGGACAAGGCGCGTTCGGGCAACGTGCAGAAGGCACGTTCCAAGGTGATGGAAGCGCGCCTCGCCTATGCGGCATCGCAGGGCAAGACCATGTATCCCGACGCCAACGGCTCGCTGCGCTTCACCTATGGCAAGGTCACGGGCAAGGCGGTCGACGGGCAGATCTGGACGCCCTTCACCACCGCCGAGGGCATCGTCGCCAAGCACACCGGTCGCGGCGAATTCGATGCGCCGGACAAGATGATCGAACTGATCAAGGCGAAGGACTACGGCCAGTATGTCGCGCCTGCGCTGGGCACGCTGCCGGTCGATTATCTCTCGACCGTCGACATCACCAACGGCAACTCGGGCTCCTCGACGCTCAACGCCAAGGGCGAGTTCGTGGGCCTCGCCTTCGACGGGACGATCGAGGGCGTGGTGTCGGACTGGATGTACGATCCGAAGATCAACCGCACGATCCACGTCGACAGCCGCTTCATGCTGTGGACCATGGACAAGGTCGACGGTGCCGATCACCTGCTGAAGGAAATGGGCGTCAAGTAAGACGGCCGATTTGAATAAGTATGCGGCGCGTGGGATTCCCGCGCGCCGCCTGCTACACCCGCGCCGCTCAGGAACGGCAAGGGGAGATGATGATGCGCGATCTGGTGGTGGTCGATATCGGCGGAACCCACGCGCGCTTCGCGATCGCCAGCATCGGCGGTGACGGCGCGATCAGCCTCGACGAGCCGGAAACGCTTCACACCGCCGATCACGCCAGCTTCCAGACCGCGTGGGAAGCTTTCCGCGCGCGCAAGGGCGGCAGCCTGCCGGATGCGGTGAGCATGGCGATCGCCGGACCGGTGGGGACCCCCGGCAACCCCAATCCGGTGATCCGCTTCACCAACAACCCATGGATCATCCGCCCGGCGCTGATCCCGGAGAAACTGGGCGCCCCGCACTATACCATCGTCAACGATTTCGCCGCGGTCGCCCATGCCGTCGCTCGGGCCGAGGACAGCCAGTTCCTGCACCTTGCGGGACCGGATGCGCCGCTGGGGCGCGAGGGCACGATCAGCGTGATCGGCCCGGGCACCGGCCTGGGCGTCGCGCATCTCTACCGCTCGGGCACGCACTACCGCGTCCAGGCGACCGAGGGCGGGCATATCGACTTCGCCCCGCTCGATTCGATCGAGGACGCGATCCTCGCCCGCCTGCGCCGCCGCCACAACCGCGTTTCGGTGGAGCGCGTGGTGGCAGGCCCCGGCATCGTCGACATCTACCAGGCGCTCGCCGCGCTTGAGCACCGCACCGAGCCCGAGCGCGACGCGATCGATATCTGGAACCTCGGCACCAGCGGCGAGGACAGCCTCGCGGCGGCGGCGGTAGACCGCTTCTGCCTGTCGCTGGGTTCGGTCGCGGGGGATCTGGCGCTGGCGCAGGGCGGCTTTGCGGGCGTGGTGATCGCCGGCGGGCTCGGCTACCGCATCCGCGATACCCTGCTCAATTCGGGCTTCGCCGCGCGCTTCAAGGCCAAGGGCCGGTTCGAAAGCCTGATGGCGAACATTCCCGTCAAGCTGATCGTCCACCCGCAACCCGGCCTGTTCGGCGCGGCCGCCGCCTTCGCCTCCGAACACGGGGCGGGCGCGTGAAGTCGGTCGCGGCGCTCGAGGCGCGGCTCGGCGAGCTGCACCAGCGCACGCGGGAAACGCCGCTGTTCAACCCGGTGTTCCAGCTCTCGCTCGATCTGTCGCGGGCGCTGGAGGCGGGCGAGACCAGTCTCGACGATGTCGCCGCGCTGGTCGCCGAACTCGAATGCGACGGGCTGAAGGCGCGGGCGCGCCGGCTGCGCGCCCTGCTTGCCCCGCCCGCCACGCCGGTGCCCACGGCAGGAGACGACGAGGACTTCGCCGCCTTTGCCGCGCGCTGGGAACGCCCGCAGCTGCACGCCGTCTTCACCGCCCATCCGACCTTCCTGCTCACCCCCGCGCAGAGCGAGGCGGTGGCGCGGGCCGCCTCCGCGCCGGGCGAGGTCGACGAGGCCGCCTGCGCCGTGCCTGCCGCGCGCGAGCCGGTGACGCTGGTCCACGAGCACCGCGCGGCCATGGCCGCAATGGCCCGGGCGCAGGACGCGCGCGACGTGATCGTCACCCGGCTGCTCGAGGAAGCGCGCACCCGCTGGCCGCAGGACTGGCGCGGGCTTCGCCCCCTGCCCTTCCGCTTCGCCAGCTGGGTCGGCTACGACATGGACGGGCGCACCGACATCGGCTGGCACACTTCGATCGCCTTCCGCCTTCAGGAAAAGGCCGAGCGGCTGGCGCGCTACACCGCCAGCCTCGAGGCGCTGGACCCGGCCCACCCGCTGCTTGCGACCCTGCGCCCCGCCGCCGCCTTTGCCGCCGCGCGGGCCGGGGATTTCGCGGGCGATCTCTCCGGGGCCGAGGCGCTCGCCGCCGCCGCCAACCGCCTGACCACGCCGAACGCGGACAACCTCCTCACCCTCGCGCCGCTGATCGCCGCGCTGGAGGACGAGGCGCAAACCGCCCAACCTGAACGCGCCATCCGCCTGCTCACCCTCGCCGCCGCGATGCGTGCCGACGGGCTGGGCATGGGCTGGATCCACTTCCGCGTGAACGCCAAGCAGCTCCACAACGCCATCCGCCGCCGGCTGGGCGAGGACGACGAGGGCATCGATCTCGCCAGCAAGGGCGCGCTGATGACCCTGCGACGACTGGTCGATGAAGCGACAACGCTGCGCACCAATTTCGCCGCGCTCGCCACCGAAAGCTCGACCGCGATCCGCCAGTTCCTGGCGATGGCGCAGATCCTCAAGCACATCGACGCCGACGCGCCGATCCGGATGCTGGTGGCCGAGTGCGAACAGCCCGCGACCGTGCTCGCCGCGCTCTATTTTGCCAAGCTGTTCGGAGTGGCGGACAAGGTCGACGTATCGCCCCTGTTCGAGACCGAGCGCGCGCTGGAGCACGGCGGGCGGTTCCTCGACGCGCTGCTCGCCGAGCCGGCCTACCGCGACTATGCGCGCAGACGCGGGCGGGTGGCGGTGCAGACGGGCTTTTCCGACGCGGGCCGCTTCGTCGGGCAGATCCCGGCGAGCCTCGCGATCGAGCGCCTCCAGGGCCGCCTTGCCGAGGCGATGGCGGCGAACGGCCTCGGCGATATCGCCGCGCTGGTGTTCAACACCCACGGCGAGAGCATGGGCCGCGGTGCCCATCCCGCCAGCTTTGCCGACCGGCTCGAATGGCCGCTGTCGCCCTGGGCGCGGCGACGCTTTGCCCGGGCGGGCATCCGGCTGGAACCCGAAGTCAGCTTCCAGGGCGGCGACGGCTACCTGTTCTTCGCCACACCCGAACTCGCGCTCGCCACCCTCACCCGCATCGCCGAACTGCGCCCGGCGGAAGCCGATCTCGCCGCGCCCGCCGACCCCTTCTACCACCGCACCGACCTCAGCCTCGATTTCTACCGCGCGATCAAGGAGCATCAGGGCGATCACCTCGCCAGCCGCACCTATGCCCGCGCGGTGACAGCCTTCGGGTTGGGCCTCTTGAACCCCACCGGCAGCCGCGTCTCTCGCCGCCAGAGCGACATCAACGCCGACCGCGAGATGAGCTTGCGCCAGATCCGCGCCATCCCGCACAACGCGATCCTCCAGCAGCTCGGCTACCCCGTCAACGTCATCGCCGGGATCGGCAGCGCAGCAGAGGGAACCCGCGAGGAAATCGCCGCCCTGCTGACGGAATCCGCGCGCGGGCGGCAGATCATGCGGCTGGTGCGCGCGGCCAATGCGCTCGCCAGCATCAAGACCGTGGCGGCCTATGGCGAGCTGTTCAATTCGGCCTACTGGGCGAGCCGCACCTATCGCGGGACCGAGGATCACATCGCCGGCCCCTGCGCCGCGCTGGCGGAGTTTCTGGTGGGCGACGATCGCACGGGCGTGTTCCGCCGCCTCGCCTCGCGCCTCAGGATCGACGCGATCAAGCTTCACCGCCTGACCGATCTCATGCCGGACGAGGCGCCCGACGGGGCGCGCGAGCATGTCCGCCGCCGGATCGGCGTGCTCCAGGCGCTGCGGCTGGCGCTGCTCCAGCACATGTTCCTGAAGGCCGTCGCCGTCCCCGCCTTCAGCCGCGCCAACGACATCAGCCGCCGCGACGTGATCGAGATGGTGATGACCCTGCGGGTCGACGAGGCCCTCGCCCAGCTGCGCCGCGCCTTCCCGGTGCGCATTCCGGGGCCTCGCGACTTCCCGCTCGACGAGCCCTCCGACTACCCCGACGGCGGCGAGGAAGGCTACGGCGCGATCGAGCGCGATTTCATGACGCCGATTTCGCGGGCGCAGGAACTATCGCTGCGGATCAGCACCGCCATCGCCAACGAATTTGGCGCGCACGGTTGATTTGCGGCGCCCCTGACGGGGCCCGCAGACCACCCGCCCCGCCTCCCCGCCCGGCCACCAATGATACCATCAGGCTATGGTGGCCGGGCGGGGAGGCGGGGCGGGGGGTCTGCGTCGCGCGCAAGCGCGACCGCATCAAGAACGCGCCGTGCTCCCGCGCACGATCAGCTTCACCGGCACCCGGCGGCGCGCTGCCGCGCCTTCGTCCAGCACCGCCTCGACCAGCGCCGCGCCCGCCTCGGCCGGGTCGGGGGCGATGGTGGTGAGCGGCGGACGGCTGAAGCGGCCCGCGACCAGATCGTCGAAGCCCATCACCCCGACCTCGCCCGGCACCGCGATGTCGGCGGCGGCAAAGGCCTCGAGCGCGCCCAGCGCCATCGCATCGCAGGCGGCGAAGACGGCATCGACGCCCTCCCCCCGCTCGATCAACCGGCGCGCCGCGCGGCGGCCTTCCTCCTCGCGGGTGGCGGCGTTGACGGTCGGCGCGAGGCACGGCTCCAGCCCCGCCGCGCGCATGGCTTCGGCATAGCCTTCATAGCGTTCGGTGAACTGCACCTGCGGGGTGTTGAGCGCGCCGAGGAAGCACGGGCGCCTGTATCCGGCGGCCAGCAGATGTTCGACCGCGAGCCGCCCGGCGGCGCGGTTGTCGGAGCGCACCCAGTCGAGCTCATCGAAGGGCGAACCCCAATAGGCGACGCGGCGACCATCGCTCTCGATCCCGCGGAAATGCTCCCACGCCGCCTGGTTGGTCGTGGTGCCGATCACCACCAGCCCGTCCGCGCGGCCCTGTTCCTGGTAATGGCCGAAGAAATCGTCGGCCCGCGCCTGGAAGCTCACCAGCGTCTCGAACCCGCGTTCCGACGCCGCGACGCACACGCTCCCGAGCAGCGCATAGGCGAAGGGGTTGATGGAGGAGGCGCTGTCACCCTCGCGGCAGATCACCACCACCGCGAGCGTGCCGGTGGAACCGCGCCTGAGCCGCGCGGCGCGTTCATCGACGAAATAGCCCAGCGCCTCGGCCGCCTCGATCACCTTGCGGCGGGTCGCCTCGGCAATCGCGGGAGAGCCCGACAGCGCACGGCTGACCGTCGGCTGGCTGACGCCCGCCCGCTCCGCCACATCGAAGGATGTCGGCCGTCTCTTCGGTCCCCCGCTCATGGGATTTTTCTCTAGGGCCTGATGTTATCCCCGCGCAAGGCTGGGATGCATTCCTATTCGCACTGGAATTGCGCCCCAAGCTCTTGCAAGTTGACACGGGCGCGCGGATTGTGAACGTTCGCAACCAGACAGCGCCTTGGGAGAGAGCAGCGATGGCATTGGCACCGAGCGGGAGCGCGGCGGGGGGATTCGGCGAGAGCGCGGGCGATGCGCCGCAGGTCGACGCGCCGGGATTGAACTACTTCGTTTTCGCGCTGTTCTTCATCTTCGGCGGGATCACCTCGCTGAACGACGTCATCATCCCCAAATTGAAGGAGCTGTTCACGCTCAACTTCTTCGAGGCGAGCCTGGTGCAGTTCTGGTTCTTCATCGCCTATGCTCTCGTCGGCATCCCGGGTGCGCGGCTGGTCAAGCGGCTGGGCTACATGCGCGGCGCGGTGGCGGGGCTGGTGACGATGATGGCGGGGTGCCTGCTGTTCATTCCGGCAAGCCAGACCGCGCTCTTCCCGATGTTCCTGTTCGCCTATTTCATCCTCGCGACCGGCGTGGTGCTGGTGCAGATCGTCGCCAACCCGCTGATCAGCCTGCTGGGGCCGGAGCGCACGACGCATAGCCGCCTGACCTTCGCGCAGGCGTTCAACTCGCTGGGGACGACGATCTTCCCCTATGTCGGCGCGATCCTGATCCTCGGCAGCCTCGCCACGGTCACCGCCGCCGAGCTTTCGGGCGAGGCGCTCGCCGCCTATCGCACCGCCGAGAGCCAGGCGATCGTCAACGGCTATCTCGGCCTCGCCGCCGCGCTGGCGGTTGTGGCGGGCGTGGTCTGGCTGTTCCGCGACCGGCTGAAGGGCGAGAAGCACGAGCAGACCAGCCTTGCCGACGGCCTCGCGCTGCTGAAGCGCCCGCGCTTCGGCTACGGGGCGGCCTGCATCTTCCTCTACGTCGGCGCGGAAGTCGCGATCGGCAGCTTCATCGTCAACTACCTGATGCAGGCGGAGGTTCTGAACCTGCCCGAACAGGACGCGGGCAAGCTGATCTCGCTCTACTGGGGCGGCGCGCTGGTCGGGCGCTTCATCGGCTCGGGACTGCTGCGCATGGTCAGCCCGGGCCTGCTGCTGGCGACGGTGGCGGCCGGCGCGATCACGCTGATCGCGATCTCGGCGAACTCGACCGGCGTCGTCGCGGGCTACAGCCTGCTTGCCGTGGGCCTGATGAACGCGATCATGTTCCCGACGATCTTCAGCCTCGCCTGCGAGAAGCTGGGGCCGCGCGCGGCGGACGGATCGGGGATCATCAACGTCGCGATCTGCGGCGGCGCGATCATCCCGCCGATGTTCGGCGCGCTCGCCGATGCGACCAGCCTCGCCTTCGCGCTGGTGCTGCCGGCAGCGTGCTATGCGATCATCGCCGGCTTCGGGATCTTCGCGCGTCGCCCCGCCTGAGCCCCGCGGCGACTTGAATAAGTATGCGCGAAGCTGGCAGTTAGCCCCACGCGCGCCTAGGTAGAGCGCGCAAGAGAAGGGGCCTTTGCGCATGAGCTTCACCGCTGACCGCCTGCTGCTGTTCGGAGCCACCGGCGACCTTGCCCAGCGCATGCTGCTGCCGAGCCTCTTCGCGCTCGATGCCGACGGGCTGCTCGCGCCCGACCTGAAGATCATCGGCACCGCGCGCAGCGAGATGACCGACGGCGAATACCGCAACTTCGCCCGCGCCGCGCTGGAGAAGTATCTCCCCGCCGACCGGCGTGGGCGGATGGCGGAGTTCATGAACCGTCTCGCCTACCAGACCCTCGATGCGACGACGCTGGAGGGCTATGCCGATCTCGCCGCCAAGGTCGGCACGCCGCAGCGGGGCCTTGCGATCTTCCTCTCGACCGCGCCGAGCCTGTTCGGCCCGACGATCAAGGGCCTGCAATCGGCCGGACTGACGGGCGAGAACGTGCGCATGTGCCTCGAAAAGCCGCTCGGCACCGATCTCGCCTCGAGCCGCGAGATCAACGATGCGGTCGCGGGCGCCTTCCCCGAGAGCCGGATTTTCCGCATCGACCACTATCTCGGCAAGGAGACGGTGCAGAACCTGCTGGCGCTGCGCTTCGCCAATATCATGTTCGAACCGCTGTGGAACGCGGCGCACATCGACCATGTCCAGATCACCGTGGCCGAGACCGTCGGCCTCGAAGGGCGCGTCGCCTTCTATGACGATGCCGGCGCGATCCGCGACATGGTGCAGAACCACATGCTCCAGCTGCTCGCGCTGGTCGCAATGGAGCCGCCCGCGCACTTCGATGCCACCGCGGTGCGCGACGAGAAGGTGAAGGTGCTGCGCGCGCTGCGGGCCGTCGCCTCGAACGAGACCGTCACCGGGCAATACCGCGCGGGCGCGATCGGCGGGCAGGCGGTGCCGGGCTATGACGAGGAGTTGGGCAAGCCGTCCGACACCGAGACATTCGTCGCGATCAAGGCCCATGTCGACAATTGGCGGTGGAAGGGCGTGCCCTTCTACCTCAGGACCGGCAAGCGCATGCCCAAGCGCGTGACCGAGATCGTCATCCAGTTCCGCTGCGTGCCACACTCGATCTTCGCCGGGCGCGGCGCGACGATGCAGCCAAACCGCCTCGTCATCGGCATCCAGCCGGAGGAGAACATCACCCTCTCGCTGATGGCCAAGGTGCCCGGGCTCGACCGCGAGGGGCTGCGCCTGCGCGCGGTGCCGCTCAACATCGCCATGCCGGACGCCTTCTCGGGCGCGGTGCGGCGCATCGCCTATGAACGCCTGCTGCTCGACCTGGTCGAGGGCGACCAGACCCTGTTCGTCCGGCGCGACGAGGTCGAGGCGCAGTGGGAATGGGTCGATGCGATCCGCGGCCAGTGGGCGGCGGACGGCCTCACCCCCCGAACCTACACCGCCGGCAGCTGGGGCCCCTCCGCGGCCATCGCGCTGGCCGAACGCGACGGAGTGACGTGGCATGAGTAAGCCCCTCGACGACACCCTGCACCGGGTCACGCAGCGCGTGATCGAAAACTCGAAGGCGACCCGGAGCGCCTATCTCGACCTGATCCGGCGCGAGGGCGACAACATGGGCGAACGCAGCGCCGTGTCGTGCTCGAACCTCGCCCATGCCTATGCCGGGATGGAAGACGACAAGCCGGCGATGGTGGCGGGGCGCGGGCCGAACATCGGGATCGTCACCGCCTACAACGACATGCTCTCGGCCCATGCGCCCTATTACCGCTATCCCGAGCGCCTGAAGATCCACGCCCGCGAGGTGGGCGCGACGGCGCAGGTTGCGGGCGGCGTTCCGGCGATGTGCGACGGGGTGACGCAGGGCGAGACGGGCATGGAGCTGTCGCTCTTCAGCCGCGACGTGATCGCGCTTGGCACCGCGGTTGCCCTCTCCCATGCGATGTTCGACGGGGCGCTCCTGCTCGGCATCTGCGACAAGATCGTGCCCGGCCTGCTGATGGGCGCGCTGCGCTTCGGCCATTTGCCGATGATCTTCGTCCCCGGCGGGCCGATGCCTTCCGGCATCCCGAACAAGGAAAAGCAGCGCGTCCGCCAGCTCTATGCCGAAGGCAAGGCGACCCGCGCCGAGCTGCTGGCGAGCGAGATGGGGAGCTACCACTCGCAGGGCACCTGCACCTTCTTCGGCACGGCGAACTCCAACCAGATGATGATGGAGATGATGGGGCTGCACGTCCCCAATTCCGCCTTCATCAACCCCGGCACGAAGCTGCGCCAGGCATTGGACCGCGAGGCGGTGCACCGCGTGGCGCAGATCACCCGCAAGGGCGACGACTATCGCCCGCTCGGCCTCGTCGTCGACGAGAAGGCGGTGGTGAACGCCGCCGTGGGCCTCCTCGCCACGGGGGGATCGACCAACCACGCGATCCACCTGCCCGCCATGGCGCGCGCGGCGGGCGTGATCTTCGACTGGAACGACCTCGCCGAACTCTCGAGCGCCGTGCCCCTCATTGCGCAGGTCTATCCCAACGGCGCGGGCGACGTGAACCACTTCCACAATGCGGGCGGCATGGGCTTCGTGATCGGCGAGCTGCTCGAGGCCGGGCTGGCGCACGGCGACATCCTGACAGTCGGGCGTGGGGGCTTTGCCGATTATGCGAAGGAACCGGGGCTCGACGGCGAAGAACTGGTGTGGCGCGAGGTCGGCCCGAGCGGCGACGAGACCATGCTGCGCCCCGTCAGCAACCCCTTCAAGCCCGACGGCGGGATGCGCCTGCTCGAGGGCAATCTCGGGCGCGCCTGTTTCAAGACCTCGGCGGTGGACGAGAGCCGCTGGACGGTGGAAGCCCCCTGCCGCGTCTTCGAGGACCAGCCGAGCGTCGCCGCCGCCTTCAAGGCGGGCGAGCTTGACCGAGACGTGGTGGTCGTCGTGCGCTTCCAAGGGCCCCGCGCCAACGGGATGCCCGAACTCCACAAGCTCACCCCGCCCTTGGGCGTGCTCCAGGACCGCGGGCACAAGGTCGCGCTCGTCACCGATGGGCGCATGTCGGGAGCTTCGGGCAAGGTCCCGGCGGCGATCCACTGCACGCCCGAGGCGCTCGGCGGCGGCCCGCTGGCGCGCCTGCGCAACGGTGATGTGGTCAAGGTCTGCGCAGTGACGGGCGAACTCTCGACCACCGCCGATCTCGCCAGCCGCGATCCCGCGCCCGATCCGCACGCGGAACTCGGCACGGGCCGCGAGCTGTTCGGCATGATGCGCCGCTTCGCCGACGGGGCCGAACAGGGCGCATCGGCGATGCTCGCCACCGGAGGAATGTGATGAATATCGACGCCATCATGCGCACGGCGCCGGTGATCCCGGTGATCGTGATCGAGGACGAGGCCCACGCCGTCCCGCTCGCCGAGGCGCTGGTGGCCGGCGGCCTGCGCGTCCTCGAAGTCACCCTGCGCACCCCCGCCGCACTCGGCGCGATCCGGGCGATGAAGGAGGTTCCGGGCGCGATCGTCGGTGCGGGCACCGTCACCAACCCGCGCGAGCTGGATGCGGCGCTGGAGGCGGGGAGCGAGTTCATCGTCTCCCCCGGCCTCACCGAGCCGCTGGGCAAGGCCGCCATCGCGGCGGGCGTGCCCTTCCTCCCCGGCATCGCCAACGCGGGCGACATCATGCGCGGGCTCGATCTGGGCCTCGACCGCTTCAAGTTCTTCCCCGCTATGGCGGCGGGCGGCCTGCCCGCCTTGAAGGCCCTCGCCGCGCCCTTCGGCCAATGCCGCTTCTGCCCGACCGGCGGGATCAGCCTCGAGAACGCGCCCGAATGGCTGGCCTTCGATCCGGTGCTGTGCGTGGGCGGAAGCTGGGTCTCCCCCAAGGGCGCGCCCGACAAGGCAGTGGTGGAGAAGCTGGCGAAAGGGGCCTTCGGGTTGCGCGTCTGATCAACCTCCGTTCGCCCTGAGCCGGTGTTGCTGTGCAACAGCTTCGCTTCCGAAGGGCTGCACTTTCTTCGCACCCAAGCACTCAGGCCAAGGTGAAGGACGGCCGTTGACTCTGCGGGTCAGCTTCGCTTCCGACAAGCTCAGGGCGAACGGGTCTGGGTGCTTTCACTTCGCCAGCAGCCACCCGAAGATCTCCGGCAGGCGCGCCGCCCAGGCGTTCTCCTCGTGCTCGGCGCCCTCGTAGACCTTGCTCTCCCAGTCGCGGCCCTTCTGCCAGCCGGCCGCCACGAAGCGCGCGTCCACTACCTGCTGGTAGGGCGCGTAGAAGGCATCGAGCGTCGCCGTGCCGTGGTCCAGCCACACCCGCCGCCCGTCAGGCTGGCCAAGGCGCGCCGCGAACCAGCCGTCCCACAGCGCCTTGAGCCGATCGGCGTCGACAGCGCGCGGATCGACCGCGGGCCAGTGCGAGGAAACGCAGCCAGCCCGGCCGAACACCTGCGGCTTCTCGAGGAAGGCATAGCAGCTCATCAGCCCGCCCATGCTCGATCCGACGATGGCGGTGTCGTCGCGACCCGTGCGGGTGCGGAAGCTTGCGTCGACCCATGATTTGAGCGGGCCGGCGATCCACGCCAGATAGGCCTGCGAGATCACGCCGCCCTTGGTCATGCCGTCCATCTGCGTGCGCAGGTCGCCCGAGGTCAGGTCGTAGAGGCTGCGTGGCAGATATTGGCGGTGGCGGTCGGGTCCGGGCGCCCAGATGCCGACGATGATATGCGGCTCGACCTTGCCGCTCGCCACTGCCGCCAGCATCGCCTTGTCGGCGGCCCAGATCTTCTTGAAGTTCGATTTCTCGATGTCGAACAGGTTGTGCCCGTCGTGCATGTAGAGCACCGGATAGCGTCGCTCGCCCGCGTCGTAGCCGGGGGGCAACCAGATCGTCAGGCGCTGGTCGGGGAGGTCTGCGGCGGGGACGCGCTCGTATTCGATCAGGCGCCCCGCATCCTGCGCCGCCAGCGGCGTGGCAAGGCCCAGCAGCGCGAGCAGCGCGGCAAGCAGTCGGAACATCGGCAGCCCTCCCTGTGTCTCCCGCCGACTATCGCGGGGACGGGGCGATTGCTCAAGCCCCTGCGGCAGCCCGGGCGAGCATCATGGCGCCGACGATCCCCGAATTCGTGCCGAGCCGGGGGCGGATGACGGCGTGGCGCTCGCCCCCCGGCAGGTAGCCCGCATCGAGCGACCGCGCGCGTTCGGCAACCGCCTCGACGAGGCCGGGGGTCTGCGCCACTCCGCCGCCGATCACCACCTCCTCCACCGCGACGCTGGCGAAGAGGGTGTGGCAGGCCTGCGCGATGTAATCGGCGATGATGGCATGGCCCTGGTGGCCGGCGGCCAGCTTGGAGAGCGAGGCGCCCCAGCGCGCGATGATCGCCGGGCCGCTGGCGAGACCCTCGAGGCAATCGCCATGATGCGGGCAGATGCCGGCGAAGTCCGTGTCTTCCGGATGACGGCGCGGGTAGATGTGGCCGATCTCGGGATGGGCGATGCCGTGCACCGGCCGCCCGTCCAGCACCAGTCCGCCGCCGATGCCGGTGCCGATGGTGAGATAGGCGAGGCTCCCGCCCCCATCCCGCCTGCTCGCGGCGTGTTCGGCGATGGCGGCCGCGTTGACGTCGGTATCGAAGCCCACCGGCACGCCGCCGAGCGCCCGGGCGAGATGGCCCGCGACGTCGGTGTCCGCCCAGCCCGGCTTGGGGGTGGTGGTGATGAAGCCCCACTTGGGCGAGGCGCGGTCCAGTTCCACCGGCCCGAAACTGCCGATCCCGAGCGCGCTCACCCCGCCCTCGGCGTCGAACCACGCTGCCGCCTCGGCAAGGGTCGTCGCCGGATCGCGAGTGGGGATGGTGTGACGGGCGAGGATCCGGTCGGGCAAAGGGCCGACCGCCAGCACGAACTTGGTGCCGCCCGCCTCGATCGCGCCCAGCATCGCTCCGGGCATCAGACGGCGCTCTCCAGCGCGAGGGCAGCGCGCGCGCCGTCGAGCGCGAGGCGGAGCAGGGGCGCAGGCACGCCGCCGAAGCCGCCGCCCGGCAATACGTCGACGAAGCTGCACACCGTCAGCGAGGCATCGACATACCAGCTGTAGGTCTGCTGCGCGCGGCCGGGCGGGTTGGCGAGCACCAGTCCGCTGCCGTTCAAGGGCCGCCACGGCCCCGCCATGCTGTCCGCCACCATCCCGTAAAGCCCTCCCGGCGCATGGCGCAGACCTTCGGCGAAGGTCGCGGTCTGCGTCGACCAGAAGGCGTAGTAGTTCCCCTGGTGAAACACCAGATGGGCGCGCTCGAGCTCGTTGTTGACGCCCTCGGCATGGAGGCACGGGGGGATCAGCTCCCACCCCGAGGCTCCCTTGCGGGCGAGGCCGAAAGCGCCGTTGTAGGCGCTGTACGAACCGGCGAGCGAGGCGGTGAAGGCGATGTATTCGCGGCCGTCGGCAGGGTCGCGGAAATAGGCGGGATCGCGGAAGGCCTTGATCCGCCCGGGTTCGCCCTCGTGCGCGTCGGCGGCCATGTATTGCGGGCCGTAGCCCCTCACCAACGGCGCGGGGGCCGACCAGTCCTGCGGCCGGCCCTCGGGCCCGAGGCGCGCGGAGACGGCCCACAGTTCCTGCCGATAGCCGCCGGGGCGCGCGGCGCTTCCGGCGGCAGTGAAGAACAGGGTCAGCACGCCGTCATCGAGCAGCGCGGAGCCCGCCCATTCGCGCTCGTAGGGCACATCGCCCATGTCGGGGAGCACAGGGCCGCGGTCGTGCCACGCGCCCTGCGCACGCTCGATCCAGTGGATCTTCGCCTCGAAATGGCGGAGCGCCGGATCGCCGCGGTCGGGTGCGGTCAGCGCCATCCACAGCTCGCGGCCACCGATCAGCGCGCGCGCGCCGGCGGCATCCTGCACCGGCCACATGTCCCAGTAGAGCCGCCCCGCATCCAGCGCCGAGCGGTCCGCCGCGCCCACCGGCGGGATCAGCGCCGCAGCCGGTGCGGCCGGTCCGATCCGTTCCACGTGCTCGGCTGTCCAGGCACTCGTCATCGCGGCAAGAATCCCATCACGTCAGATCACGAAAAGAAAGACAGCTGGCCGCCGGGGGAGGAGGTGGCGGCCAGCCGTCATGCGCCCCGTCCGGCTGTCAGAAGTCGAACCGGACCGAGACGAGCACCGTGCGCCCGGCGATCGAGCGCGCGCGCACGAGGCCGTTTGCCGGGATCGAGCCCTCTTCCGCCTCGGTGAATCCGGTGGCGTTGAAGAGGTTGGTGGCGTTGAGCCCGATCTCGATACGGTCGATCGGTCGCACCGCCACGAAGGCGTTGACCTGCGCGAAGGCGGGCAGGACCAGATCGTTGTTGTCCTGCGTGAAGCTCTCGGTGGTGCCGACGATGTTGGCGCCCACGGTGAACAGGTCGGCATCGTATTGCGCGGTCGCCTGATAGACGAGATCGGCCTGCCGGCGCGGGGTGTTGCCGATGGTCGCCGCGTTGAGCGCGTCCTTGATCTCCGCATCGGTCCAGGTCGCACCCGCGGTCAGGCTGAAGGGCCCGCTGCGGTAGGAGCCTTCGAGCTCGATCCCGTAGGCCTCGAAGGTGGTGTCGAACAGCACGAGCGGGGCGATGTCGACATTGGTTTCCGAGGTCTCGGCATAGAAGCCGGTGGCATAGAGCGCGAGCCCGCCCGACTGGTACTTGAGCCCCGCCTCGAGCTGGTCGACCCGCGCGATCACCCCCGCATCGCCGCCCGGCAGGCCGCCGTCGATGGCGCTGATGGCGGGCGAGAACAGCGAGCGGTCGGCGGTGTGGCGGCCGCCCCGGCTGTAGCGCGCGAAGACGCCCAGGTCGTCGGTGACGAGGTAGTTCGCCCCGAGCGAGAAGCTGAGGTAGTCGAAGTCGTAGTTCACGGGCCGCGCATTGCCGAGCGGCAGCACGCTGGTCTGCGCCTCGGCCGGGCTGATCGTGCCGTTGCGGTCGAAGTCGAAGCTGCCGACGCCCACGCCGAAGCCGCTGTCGGCGCCGGTGATGGTGCCGCTGGCGTCGCCGAAATCGTAGCGGATCGAGGCGTCGATCGTCAGGCGGTCCAGCTCCAGCGAGAGCGAGGCGAAGGGCGCGTAGGTCGAATAGTCGACATCGTAGGAACGGCGGCAGCAATTGCCGAAGAAGCTCGCGCCGAAACCGACCGTGCCGTTCTGGGTGACCAGCTGGCCGCCCGCATTGCGCACGTTGACCAGCACCGCCTGCCCGTCGCCCTGCACCGTCTGGAGGTGGCTGGTCCACAGCCAGTCGGTGTCGACCGTCTGGCGCGAGAGGTAGAAGCCGGTGGTGAAGTTCGCCGTGCCGCCGCCGATGTCGAACGCCTTGTTGACGCGGAAGTCGTTGGTGACGTTGTCGAGGCTGTTGAGGCGGACGTTGAAGTTGACGACATTGGTGAGCAGGCCGTTGCCGCCGATGGTGGCGGCATTGGCGAGCTGCCCTGCATTCGGCCCGCTGGCGAAGATGATGCTCGACCCCGCGCCGCCGACCGAGTTGGCCACGGCCTGCGCCGCGCCCGCCCCTGCCGGGAAGGGCGAGAGGAAGCCGCCCGAATTGTCGGCGAAGCGGAAGCGGTTGGTCAGCGTCCAGCCGCTGCCCACGTCGATCTCGCTCTCGATCCCGAAGGCGAGGCTCTTGACCGACAGGCCGTCGCGGAAGTCGTAGCTCGCCGGGTTGTTGTTGCCGTCGAGCGTCACCGCCTGGCCGAGGAAGGGGCTGTAGAGGCTGTCGCGGCGCGGATCGAAGCCGGGGATCGCCTGATAGTCGGGGTTGCCGCCCGTGCCCGTCACCCGCACCGGCTGGGGCAGGATCGTCGGGGTGCGGTCGTCGAGATACTTGGCGTGGAAGCGGATGTAGCCGCCGTCGAATTCCTTGGTGATGTTGGCCTTGATCTGGCCGCCGTCATAGCCGTTGTAGCCGATGTCGCGCGGCCCCTCGCCAGTGCGGTAGAAGCCGCCGACATGGAAGTAGAGGTCTTCCGCGAGCGGGGCGCCGTAGTCGAAATCGAGGCGGTAGCTTTCGAAATCGAGACCGACGCTGGCCTGGATCGCGCCGCCTTCCTGCTGGCCGGTCTTGGAGATGAAGTTGATCACCGCGCCCGGCGCGTTCGAGGCGAAGGTCGAGGCCGAACCGCCGCGCACCGCCTCGACGCGGGCAACCGAGCGGTCGGCGCGCAGGAAGTTGTCGGCATTGCCGAAGATGATGTCGCCGAATTCGAGGATCGGCAGGCCGTCTTCCTGCAGCTGGATATAGCGCGCGCCGCCGGTCGAGACGGGGATGCCGCGCACCGCGATGTTGGCGTTGCCCTCGCCACCCGAGGCTTCCGAGCGGATGCCCGGGATCTGACGGATGAGGTCGGCCGAGGAGGGCGCGGCGAGATTGGCGATGGTCTGCGCGCCGATGGTGCTGACCGAGACCGAGCTTTCGATGCGGTTCTGGCCGCGGGCGACGGCGGTGACGATGATCTCCTCGCCCTCGGCGACGGGCGCATCGGCCGCGTCCTGCGCGAAGGCGGGGCTGGCAAGGAGGGCCGACGCAGCGGCACCGGCGCAGAGCGCGTAACGCAATTTCATGGTGTCTCTCCTCTCGGGTTCGCGCCTCTGGGAGCGCTTGACGAGCCTTGCCTAATCATCCTGCAAACGATTGCAACAGAAATCTTGCAATCGTTTGCAATTCGCGCGGATTCATGTCACCTCCAAGCCACAGCGCAGGCTATAATGCGCGTGACATACAGCTGGGATGAGGCGCCAAATGTCGGAAAAGCCGCGGCTTTCGCTGCTCAGAATCATCGAGATGAACATCGGCTTCTTCGGCCTCCAGTTCTCTTTCGGACTGCAACAGGCCAACATGGGGCCGATCTACGGCTTCCTCGGCGCGGACGAGGCTTCGATGCCGCTGCTGTGGCTGGCGGGGCCGATGACGGGCCTGATCGTCCAGCCGATCGTCGGCGCCATGAGCGACCGCACCAGCACCCGCCTCGGCCGGCGCACCCCCTATTTCCTCGTCGGCGCGATCATCTGCACCCTCTCGCTTTTCGCCATGCCCTATTCGAGCACCCTGTGGATGGCGGCAAGCCTGCTGTGGATCCTCGATGCCGGCAACAACATCACAATGGAACCCTACCGCGCCTATGTCGCCGACCGGCTCGCGCCCGGGCAGCGGTCGGTGGGCTTCCTGACCCAGAGCGCCTTCACCGGCCTTGCCCAGACCCTGTCCTACCTCGCGCCCTCGCTGCTCACGGCCTTCGTCGCGCGCGACGTGCTCGACGCCAACGGCATCCCGGTGATCGTGCGCATCGCCTTCATCATCGGCGCGATCCTCTCGATCTCCACCATCGTCTGGTCGGTGTGGCGCGTGCCCGAACTGCCGCTCGACGCCGCAGAGCAGGCGGAACTCGACGAGCGGCCGCTGACCGCGCGCGCCACCTTCGTCGAGATCGGCGCGGCGATCCGCGACATGCCCCGCCCGATGAAGCAGCTGGCGGGCGCGATGCTGTGCCAGTGGTATGCGATGTTCGCCTATTGGCAGTACATCACCTTTGCCGTGGGCCGTTCGATCTACGGCACCAGCGATCCGGCAAGCAGCGCCTTCCGCGAGGCGACCCTCACCGCCCAGCAGGCCGGCGCGCTCTACAATTTCATCGCCTTCCTCGGCGCGCTCGCGCTGATCCCGATCGTCAGGCGCTTCGGCGCGCGCGCCACCCATGCCGCCTGCCTTGCCGCCTCGGGCACGGCGATGCTGCTGATCCCGGCCGTATCGACGCCGGCGGGCCTGTTCGTGCTGATGCTCGGCATCGGGATCGGCTGGGCAGGGATGATGGGCAACACCTATGTCATGCTCGCCGACTGCATCCCCCCGGCCCGCAACGGCATCTACATGGGCATCTTCAACCTCTTCATCGTCATCCCGATGCTGATCCAGACGCTGACCATGCCGCTGATCTACCGGCCCCTCCTCGGCGGCGATCCGCGCCATGTGCTCATATTGGGCGGCGGCTTGATGCTCGCGGGCGCGCTCGCTACGTTGCTGGTCGATGCCGGCCATCGCAGACCCCGCGAACAGGGGCTCGCCGCCGGCTAGGGAGGGCTATGGGCGACAGCGACCACAAGGGCGCGCGCACTACGGTGCGCACCATCACCGATCTTGCGCGCCTCGCCGGAGTCTCGCCCGGGACCGTCAGCCGGGCGCTTGCCGGCAAGAGCCTCGTCAACGCCCAGACCCGCGAGAAGATCGTCGCCCTCGCCCGAGAACACGGCTTCCGCCCGAACCAGATGGCGAGCGGGCTCCGGCGCCAGAAGACCGGTGTGATCGGCGTCGTCATTCCGCTCGGCCACGATATCCGCCAGCAGATCTCCGACAGCTTCTTCATGACCCTGCTCGGCTTTCTTGCCGACGAGCTCACCCACGAGGGCTACGACCTGATGCTGCGCCGGGTGGTGCCCGACAGCGACGAGGACTGGCTCGACCGCTTCATCGGATCGGGGATGATCGACGGCGTGATCGTGATCGGCCAGTCCGACCAGTTCGAGCGGATCGAGGAGGTCGCCGAAAGCTACACGCCGATGGTCGTCTGGGGGAACCACCAGGAGGGCCAGCGGCACTGCGTGGTGGGCACCGACAACAGGCTCGGCGGGCGGCTCGCGGTGGAGCAGCTGATCGCGGGCGGGGCGAAGCGCATCGCCTTTCTCGGCGACACCGGCCCGATGGAATTCGCGGCACGCTTTGCCGGGGCGCAGGACGTGGCCGCGCGTCTCGGCGTCGCTCCGGTGATGCCGCTCGCCACCCACCTTTCGCCGGATCGTGCGGGCGAGGAGATCGCGGGCCACCTCGCCGCGCATTTAAGAGCGCAGGGGGGCCGAGACATCGACGGGATTTTCGCTGCCACCGACACCCTCGCCGCGCTGTGCCTCACCGAATTGCGCGCACAGGGCCTGAGCGTTCCGGGCGATGTGAGGCTGGTCGGCTTCGACGACCTGCCGATCGCCCGCCAGACCGTGCCCCCGCTCACCACCGTGCGGCAGGACATCGCGGCGGGGGCGCGGGGCCTTGTCGACCTGCTGCTGCGCCGGCTGGCGGGCGAGACCACCGAAAGCCTCGTCCTGCCGCCCGAACTGGTCCTGCGCGAAACGGCCTAGCTGCCGCCGCCCATCGCCTTCACCAGCGCCGCCGCCGAAGCCCCTTCGAGCGACAACCCGTAGCCGACCTCGCGCACCAGCCGTTCCTTGAGCGGCTGGATGAAGTGGATGCGGGTGTTGCGGCGGGTGAGCGCGGGCTGATCGAGCCAGCGCGTCGCCAGCTCCCGCGCGCGGGCGAGCGCCGTGCCATCGGGCACCACCTCGGCCACCACGCCCCAGCCCTGGGCAGTGGCGGCACTGAGCGGCTGCGGATCGAGCAGCCACGCCTCGGCCCGCCCGGGCCCCGCGCGGTAGCTCCAGGCGGTGAAGATCCCGTCGCCCGGCACGATCCCCCCGGCGAAGTGCGGCAGATCGTGGAAGGTCGCGCTTGTCCCGGCGACGATCACGTTCGCCATCAGCGCATATTCGGAATGGACGTGCGCCGCGCCCTCCACCGCGGCGATCACCGGCACGCGGATGTTGGCGAGGTTCTCGAGGATCTGCACCCCCTCGTCGTGGACCTGCGACCAGACGTCAGGATCGGCGACATTGCCGAAGCTCGCGAAGTCGACCCCGGCGATGAAATGTCCGCCCGCGCCGGTGAGGATGACGATGCGGTTATCGCGGTCCTGCGCGATCCGGTAGAAGGCCTCGGTGAAGTCCGTGTGGTCGCGCGCGGTGAAGGTGAGCGGGCCGCCGTCCGAATGGAAGGTGGCGACCAGCACACCATCCGCGCCGCGTTCGAGCGCGAGCCCGGGGAAGGCGTCGAAATAGGCGGGGCGCGGCATGGCGGGGTCTCCGGCTGTCAGGGTGGCGGCAGGCTAGGCCGGGGCGATGCGGCAGGTATTTCCAAATTCCGCCTATCTCGCAAAAGCCGCAGAAATCGGCTTGCGTTATTGATAATCATTCTTAGAGGAGACTCGCGAATGATTATCAGAAACGGACCACCGATGCGCCTTGCCCTCCTCCTCTCCGCCGCCCTGCTCCCCCTCGCAACCTCCGCCCGGGCGGCCGAGGAGAGTGCCGAGACCCTCGCCGCCGAGACCGAGAGCGCCGAGCCGATCGTCGTCAGCGCCGCGCGCACCGCCCTGCCCGTCACGGCCCTGCCGCTTTCCGCCGAGGTGATCGACCGCGAAACGCTCGAACGCCAGCTCCAGATCTCCGGTTCGGTGGTCGATGCGGTCGCCGCGCTCACACCCTCCTTCTCCCCCGCCCGCCAGAAGCTCACCGGACAAGGCGAGACCCTGCGCGGCCGCTCGCCGCTGTTCGCGATCGACGGCATCCCCCAGACCGCCCCCCTGCGTGACGGATCGCGCGACGGCTTCACCATCGATCCCTTCTTCATCGACCGGGTGGAGCTGATCCTTGGCTCCAACGCCCTCCAGGGCATCGGCGGCACCGGGGGCGTGATCAACCAGGTGACCGTCTCCGCACCTGCCGAGGACGGCTGGAGCGCGCGCACCATCCTGCAAGGCACCGCCGAGAGCGGTTTCCGCAGCGACGGCTTCGGCGGCAAGGCTGGCGCGCTCGTCGCCAACCGCTCGGGCGCCTTCGATGTCGTCGCCGGTGTCGCCTACGAACGGCGCGGCGTGTTCCGCGACGCGCGCGAGCGCCGCATCGCGCCCGACGGCACGCAGGGCGACCTGATGGATTCGGACAGCCTCTCCTTCTTCGCCAAGGCGGGCGTGGAACTGGGCGAGACCGTGCGGCTCGAGGCGATGGGCCAGCGTTTCCGCCTGCAGGGCGACGGCGATCTGATCGCGGTTCCCGGAAGCCGCGCGACCGGCCTCCCCTCGACCGGCGCGCCCGGCACCGTCCCCGGCGAGGCGCCCGAGAACCTTGCCGAGAGCCTCGCCCTCACCCTCACCGCCGACGACCTCGCGGGCGGCGCCCTGCGCGTGCGCGGCTTCTGGAACCGCACCGCCGACATCTACGGCGGCGGCGTCTTCGCCGATTTCCAGGATCCCGCCATCGCGCCCGTCGGCACGCTGTTCGACCAGTCGCAGAACATCAGCCGCAAGTGGGGCGTCAACGCCAGCTGGGAACGCGGCCTCGGACCGCTCAACCTCGTGCTCGGCCTCGACCTGCTGAACGACCACACGGTGCAGAAGCTCGCGGCGACCGACCGCGCCTGGGTGCCGCCGACCGACTACCGCTCGATCGCGCCCTTCGCGCAGGGCAACCTCGCCCTGTGGGACGGGAAGGTCCGCCTCGCAGGCGGGGTGCGCTGGGAGAATGTCGACATCTCCATCGACGATTACCGCACGCTGTGGTTCTACGGGCCGCAGCAGGTCGGCGGCGGCTCGCCCAGCTTCGACCGCGTGCTGCCCAACGGCGGGATCGTGATCGAGCCGACCCCCGGCATCCGCGCCTATGCCAGCTACGCGCAGGGCTACACCGTCCCCGACGTGGGCCGTATCACCCGCGCGATCCGCACGCCCAATGTCGATCTCGACCGCTTCCTCGACATCGCCCCCGTCGTCGCCGACAACCGCGAGATCGGGGTCGAGGTCAATCGCGGCCCCATCGCGGCGAGCGCCACCTATTACTGGTCGGACAGCGACGAGGGTCAGCTGCTGGTGCTGGTCGGCGACGTGTTCGAGGTGCAGCGCCAGCGCATCGAGATCGAGGGGCTTGAGCTGAACCTCACCACCGCCACCCCCGTCCCCGGCCTGCGCCTGGGGCTGGGCTATGCGCACCTCAACGGGCGCGTGGACACCAATGGCGACGGGATCGTGAACGCCGATCTCGACGGCGCCAATATCGGCCCCGACCGCCTCAACCTGTCGGCCGACTACACCAACGGGCCGGTCAGCCTGCGCCTGCAATCGCGCACGCATTTCTCCCGTCGGTTCGACGGCGGCGATCCGCGCAACGACTTCGGCGGCTTCACCCTGCTCGACGGGTCGGTGACCGTGGCGACCGGCTTCGGCAACGTCACCCTCGCTGCGCAGAACCTGCTCGACAAGCAGTACATCGACTACAATTCCGACACCCAGCGGCCCGCCGACAACCTGCGCTTCTTCGCCGGGCGCGGGCGGTCGATCACGCTCGGCTGGCTCGGCGCCTTCTGATGCGGGCCGCGCTCCTGCTGGTCCACCGCTGGCTGGGGGGCCTTGTCGGCCTCGGGCTGGCGGTGCTCGGGCTGACCGGCGCGGCGCTGCTGTGGAAGCCGTGGTGGGCCGGCGTGGCGCAACAGGCGCGGGCGCCGGACGAGGCCGAGACGCTGTCGATCATCGCCGCGGCCGAGCGGCTCGGGGCGGGCTACGTGACCCTGCCCTCGGCCGAGTTCGGCGCCGCGCAGGCGGGATTGCCGGACGGCGGCGGGGCCTATCTCGCGCATGACGGCACGCTGCTCGCCCGCTGGCAGAGCGTGTGGGAGCGGCCCGAGACCTTCCTGTTCGATCTCCACCACCACCTGCTGATGGGCGAGACCGGCGAGCTGCTCTCCGGCTGGCTGGGCATCGCGGTGGTGCTGTTCTGCGTGACCGGGCTGATCCTGTGGTGGCCGACGCGGCGGACCTTCCGGCTGCGGGCCCTGCCGCCGCGCCTTACCCGCCCGGCGATCATCCTCCACCACCGCGATATCGGCGCGGTGCTGGCGCTGCCGATCCTGCTTGCGGGGCTGACCGGCGCGCTGATGGTGCTGAAGCCGCTCGGCGATGCGCTGCTCGCCCCGCTCTCGCCCGCGCAGGAGGTTGCCGCGTGGCAGGCGAAGCCGCCCGCGGCGCGCTCGGCGGCGGAACCCGATTGGCCCGCGATCCTCGCCGCCGCGCGCACCCGCTTTCCCGATGCGCAGGCGCGCATGATCGTGTGGCCGAAGGCGCCGGGCGAGGCGGTGACGGTCCGGATGCGCCGCCCGTCCGAATGGCACCCCAACGGGCGCACCACGCTGACGCTTGCGGGCGAGGGAACAGTGCTGATGGCGCGCGATGCCCCCGCGGCGCCGCTCGCGGTGCGCGCGCAGCACGCGCTCTATCCGCTGCACTCCGCGCGCATGGCGGGGAGCGCGCTCGCGCTGCCGCTCAGGATCGTGATGACGCTCGCCGGGCTGGGGCTGGCGCTGCTCGGGAGCCTCGCGGTGGTAAGCTTCTGGCGCAGCCGCAAGGGCCCGCGACCGGCGGCACCCGCGATGCCGCGTGGGCGGCTCACCGGCTGATCACCAGCGGATCAGGCGCGGGACGATCACGCGGCCCAGCAGGCCCGTCGCCACCACCACCGCGCTGTGCCACAGCCCGATGTGGACGATATCGTTGTCCGGGCAGTGGAGCGAGGCGGCGAAGATCCCGAAGGCACCTGCCGCCACCCCCACCACCAGCCCCGCGCGTTCGGGCGAGGTCGGCGCGCCGCGGCGCAGCCACAGCACCAGCAGCGCGAACACCAGCAGCGAGGAGACGGTGCCGCCCGCAAGGCACTCCGCCCCGTGGCGCATGAGCTCGGGCGACATCGTCCCGGCGCCCCGGCCCACCGCGACGATCACCCCCGCAAGCGGGAGCAACCCGGCCATCGCCGCCGCCCAGCGCCAGCCGCCGTGATCGCTGCCGACCTGCGGGCGGCTCATGACCACCACCGCCACGGTCGCGGCGAGGGCAAGGCCGAGGAACAGCCCGGTCGCGACCAGCTGCATCGGATCGAGATGCCCTGCCAGCCACTCTGCGCGCAGCCCGAACAGCCCGACCACGGCCACCACCGTCACCCCCGCCGCGGCGAGCGCCAGCGCCAGCCCCTCGCCGAAGCGCAGGGGCCGCACCGGTTCGAGCTCGCTCACCAGCTCGGCGATCAGGGCATCGGAACTCTTCTGCATCGTCATTCTTTCTCGATCATGGCGGCGAGCTTCTTGAGCCCGCGGTGGATGTTGACCTTGACCAGGCTCTCGCTCTGGCCCGTCATTGCCGAGGCCTCGGCAATGCTCAGCCCCTCGATCTTGACGAGGGCGATGGCGCGTTCCTGCGCCGGGGGAAGCAGGCCGAGCAGGCGGTCGAGGCTGATGCGCGCGGCGATGGCGGGCTCCTCGTCGGTGCCGATCAGTTCCTCGTGAAGCTCGTGCTCGTCGGCGCGGTAGAGGCGGCGCAGGTGGTCGACCCAGCGATAGCGCGCGATCGCGGCGAGCCACGGCAGGAAGGGCCGCGTCGCGTCCCACGAGGCGCGCTTGGTGTGGAGCGCGATCAGCGTCTCCTGCACCAGATCGTCGAGCTGCGCGGGCGCGATACGGCGACTGTAATAGCCCCGCAGCCAGCGCTGGCAGGCCTCGAGCAGCGCCGCATAGGCCTGCTTGTCGCCCGCCTGCGACATGCGCATCAGACGGGCGAGGGTGGCCTCGTCCGCTCTCATCCGCGTGCGCCGTCACTGATCATGCCGCGCCCCCTTTCGCCGGTCCGCAAGCTCGCGGACCTCTTCGCGCGAAATCGCCGGGAGGTTACATGGCCGGAAACGCCGCCCCGCGTCTTTCGCGAAAGACCGCGCGCCGGAACGAAGTGGCCCCGCGCTCGCGGCGTGCGAGCGCGGGGCCTCGTTCTTTACCTGCGGCGCGGCTCAGGAGAGCGCGACGTGGCGCTTCAGGTGGTGATCGACATTGCCGAACTCGCTGTCGAAGATCGTCAGGCGCTTGAAGTAGTGGCCGATGGCATATTCGTCGGTCACGCCGTTGCCGCCGTGGATCTGGATCGCTTCCTGCCCGATCAGCCGCGCCGACTGGCCGACGCCGACCTTCGCGGCCGAGACAGCCAGCTTGCGGGTCCGCTCGTCCGAGCCGAGGCGCAGGGTGGCGAGATAGGTCAGCGAGACGGCTTGCTCGTAGGCGGTGTACATGTCGACCATGCGGTGCTGGAGCACCTGGAAGCTGCCGATCGGCACGCCGAACTGCTTGCGCTGGCGGCTGTATTCCACGGTCATCGCGTGGGCGACCTTCATCGCCCCGCAGGCCTCGGCGCACAGCGCGGCGATGGCTTCGTCGGTGACCAGCTCGATGAGGGCGAGGCCTTCGCCCTCGGCCCCGATCAGCGCCTCGGCGCCTACCGCGACGTTCTCGAAATAGACTTCCGAAGCGCGGCGGCCATCGACCGTCACATAGTCACGCGTGGTGACGCCGGGGGTGTCCTTGGCCAGCACGAAGACCGAGACCCCGCTCCGGTCGCGCCGCTCGCCGCCGGTGCGGGCGGTGACGACGAGATGGCTCGCCCAGGGCGCGCCGATCACGACCGCCTTGTGGCCGTTCAGCACATAGCCCGAACCGTCCTTCTTCGCGGTGGTTTCGAGGTCGGCATAGTCGTAGCGGCCCTTGGGCTCGGCATAGGCGAAGGCGAACACCGCGCCGCCGGAGACGATCGCGCCGATATGCTCTTCCTTCTGCGCCGCCGTGCCGCCGTGCTTCAGGAACCCGCCCGCGCAGACCACGGTCGGCAGGAAGGGCTCGACCACGAGACCCTTGCCGAATTCCTCCATGATCACCATCGCATCGACCGCGCCGCCGCCGAAGCCGCCGTCGGCCTCGGAGAAGGGCATCCCGAGAATGCCGAGTTCGGCCAGCTGCGCCCAGATCTCCGGGCGCCACCCTTCGGCGCTGGCGATGGCATTGCGGCGCTCCTCGAAGCCGTATTGCTCACGCACCAGCCGCGACAGCCCGTCGCGCACCATGCCCTGTTCTTCGGTGAAGTTGAAATCCACGAATTCTCTCCCGTCCTCGAGGTGCTTACAGACCGAGGATCATCTTGGTGATGATGTTGCGCTGGATCTCGTTGGACCCGCCGTAGATCGAGGTCTTGCGCATGTTGAAATAGGTCGCCGCCGCGTGCTGGGCATAGTCCGGGCCGACCGGGTGCTCGTTCGATCCGTTGTCGTTCGACACTCCGCCCATGTAGGGCGCGCTGTAGGTGCCGACCGCTTCGAGCGTGAGTTCGGTCAGGCGCTGCTGGATCTCGGTGCCCTTGATCTTGAGGATCGAGCTTTCCGGCCCCGGCCCCTTCCCCGCCTGCTCGCCCGCGAGCGTGCGCAGTTCGGTGATCTCGAGGGCCGCCAAGTCGATTTCGAGCTGGCTCACCTTCTTCGCGAAATCGAAGTCCTTGATCAGCGGCTGGCCATCGAGCGTCTCGTGGGTCGCGATCTCGCGCAGCTTCTCGATCCCGCGCTTCGAACGCGCCACGCCCGCGATGCCCGACCGTTCATGGGCGAGCAGGAACTTGGCATAGGTCCAGCCCTTGTTCTCCTGCCCGACGAGGTTCTCGACCGGCACGCGCACGTCGGTCAGCCAGGTCTCGTTGACCTCGTAGCCGCCGTCGAGAAGCTTGATCGGCTTCACTTCCACGCCCGGCGTCTTCATGTCGACGAGGATGAAGCTGATGCCCTCCTGCTGCTTGGCGGTGGGATCGGTGCGGCACAGGAAGAAGCCCCAGTCGGCATATTGCGCGAGCGTGGTCCAGGTCTTCTGACCGTTGATCACGTAGTGGTCGCCGTCGCGCACCGCGGTGGTCTTGAGGCTGGCGAGGTCGGAGCCCGCGCCCGGTTCCGAATAGCCCTGGCACCACCACACCTCGCCGCTGCGGATGCCGGGCAGGTGCTTGGCCTTCTGCTCCTCGCTGCCGAAGGTGTAGATCACGGGGCCAACCATCGACACGCCGAAGGGCAGCGGCATCACCGCGTTGATGCGGGCGTTCTCTTCCGACCAGATGTAACGCTGGGTCGGGGTCCAGCCGGTGCCGCCGTATTCGACCGGCCATGCCGGGACCGACCAGCCCTTCTTGCCCAGCACCTTGTGCCAGGCGAGGAAGTCCTCGCGCGCCATGTCCTCGCGCATGCCAAAATCGGCGAGGTGCTTGGGATAGTTCTCGGCGATGAAGGCGCGCACTTCCTCGCGGAAGGCCTGCTCTTCGGGGGTGAATTCGAGGTTCATGGGGTCTCTCTCCGAGTTGCGTTTTGCCGCTTTGAAATACGCTTTGTCATGCCATGCGGACGCGGAAAAGAGGCTTTTGCGAGATGCCGCGCCGCCGTAGCGGCAAGGCGGCGGCGCTCCGGCCCCGAGGGGGGCGAATCGGGGCGCGGCCCCGGCGATTTTCCTACTGGCGGCGGGCGCGCTATGGGGCAGGACGGCTCTTTCGCATCGTCCGCCCCCCTTTGCGATCACCCGCCCTCGGCGGCGAAAACGCAAAACACAGTGTCAACTTCGGCTTTGCCCATCAACCATCGGAAATATTTCACGAATTCCTGTAGGGATGCGAAGTTTACAGTGTCAACTTTGTAAACTTCGCTTGCCGCCTCACATCTCGAGCGGTCCGTGCTGGATGTGCGGCAGGACATGGCGGGCGAAGAGGTCCGCTTCCTGCATGTGCGGATAGCCCGAGAGGATGAAGGCCTCGATCCCTTCGGCCTGATAGGCGCGCAGTTTGGCAAGCACCTGGTCGGGCGTGCCGACGATCGCCGCCCCGCAGCCCGAGCGCGCCCGGCCGATGCCGGTCCACAGGTTCTCCTCGACGAAGCCGTCGCCATCGGCGGCCCCGCGCAGTTCCTGCTGGCGCTGGACGCCGTAGTTCTTGGCATCGAGGCTCTTCTCGCGGATCGCGCGGCCCGCCTCGTCGTCGAGCTTCGAGAGCAGCCGGTCGGCGTAGTGGCGCGCTTCCTCCTCGGTCTCGCGCACGATCACGTGGACGCGGTAGCCGAACTTGAGGGTGCGGCCATACTTCGCCGCGCGCTCCTTGAGGTCGGCGATGTTGGCGCGGACATTGTCCATCGTGTCGGGCCACATCAGGTAGACGTCCGCCGCCTCGGCCGCGCACTCGCGCGCCTCGTGGGAGAGGCCGCCGAAGTAGAAGGGCGGGCACTTGCCGGAGAGCGTGGAGATCCGCGGCGGATCGAGCTTGAGCTTGTAGAACTCGCCGTCGAAATCGAGGTGCTCGCCGTTGAGCAGGGTGCGGACGATCTTCATGATCTCGGTGCCGCGGCGGTAGCGCGGGCCGCTCTCGATCTTCTCGCCCGGCATATCGGAGGAGATGATGTTGACGTTGAGGCGCCCGCCGGTGCCAGCGGCGTTCGGGCCGAGGATACGGTCGAGCGTGGCGATCCGGCGCGCCAGCTGCGGCGGCCAGTCCTCGCCCATGCGGGTCGCCCACAGGAGCTTGATGCGCTTGACCTGCGTGGCGACGGCAGCGGCGAAGATCGTGGTGTCGACCCCCAGCTGGTAGCCCGAGGGCAGCAGGATGTTGTCGAACCCGCCTTCTTCTGCTCGCAGCACGATGTTACGGCAATGCTCCCAGCTCGACTGGAGGTATTTGTCGGGCACGCCGAGGAACTCGTAGTCGTCGTCACACAGCGCGGAAAACCACGCGATTTCGCATTGTTGAGTCATTCTATCCGTTCCTCGTCCAAACTTTCGATCCGTGCCCCCGAAGCTTTTGACTCAAGGCAGCGGCACGCCCCGCGCCGCGACCAGCACCGCGTACCACTCGGCGCGCGTCCAGCGCACCCGCAGCGCCTCGGCACCCTCGGCAATCCGCTCGGCATTCTGCGAGCCGATGATGGGCACGATGCCCGCCGGGTGCGCCATCAGCCAGCTGTAGGCGGCGACCGTACGCGAGACCCCCTGGGCCTCGGCCACGATGTCGAGCGCGGCGGCCACGGCCTTGTCGCGTTCGCTTTCCGGCGCGGCGAGCCTGCCGCCGCCGAGCGGCGACCATGCCAGCGGGGTCAGGCCCAGCAGCATCGCCTGATCCAGTTCGCCATTCTCGAAGCAGGTGATGCGCAGCGGGCTGATCTCGGGCTGGGTCGAGACCAGCTTTTGCCCCAGAAAGTGCTGGAGCGCCGCGATCTGGCTCATGGTGAAGTTGGATACGCCGAGCGCCTTGACCTTGCCGCTCGCCACCGCATCGTCGAGAACGCGGGCGACCTCCTGCGGGTGGGCTAGGATGTCGGGGCGGTGGATCTGCCACAGGTCGACACTGTCCACCTTCAGGCGGCGCAGGGAATCGTCGATCGCCTTCCTCAGATAGTCCGGGCTCTGGTCGTAAGGCAGCGGCGGCAGGATGCCGCCCTTGGTGGCGAGCACCATGCGGTCCCTCAGGGAAGGATCGGCAGCTAGCACCTCGCCGAGCAGCGCCTCGGCATCGCCGAAGCCGCCCTGCCCGTCGAAGCCGTAGATGTCGGCGGTGTCGAGGAAGGTGATCCCGGCGTCGAGCGCCGCCTGCACCAGCCTGGCGGCATCGGCAGCGGTGCGGCCGTTCTCCGCAAGGCGCCACATCCCCCAGGCGATGGGCGAAACCTCGATATCGCTCGGGCCGAGGCGGCGGGTCGCGGGCGGCAGGGGCAGTTCACTCATGGTCAGTTCCTCTTTGGGGGCGCGACCGAGGCGCGCTCGACGAGTTCGTGGGGCAGGCGCTTGTGGGTGATGTCCCCGCCCGCGATCAGGATCTGCGTTGCCGTGCGGGCAAGGTCCGCCATCGGCTGGCGAATGGTGGTGAGCGGCGGCCAGACGGTGCGCGCCAGCGTGGTGTCGTCGAAGCCCGCGACCGACAGCTCGTCCGGAACCTTGATGCCCCGGTCATGCGCCACCGCGAGCACACCGGCGGCCATGTCGTCGTTCGAGGCGAAGATCGCGGTGGGGCGGCCGGGCTGGTCGAGCAGGGCCCGCGCGCCGGCCACGCCGCTGTCGAAGTCGAACTCACCGTCGACCACGAGGCTCGGCTCGAAAGGGATGCCGACCCGATCGAGGGCGCGGCGGTAGCCGAACAGCCGGTCGTCGGAGGCCATGTGGTTGGCGTGGCCTTTGATGAAGCCGATCCGGCGATGCCCAGCGTTGATTAGGTGGGTGGTCATGTCGTCGGCGGCCTGCGCGTCGTCCATGAACACGGAGGAGGTCAGCGCGTGGTTGGTCCCCGGCGAGATCCTCACGAAGGGCACGTCCATCGTCTCGAGCGCGCGCAGCACCGGATCGCAGTCCGTCACCGGCGAGGAGAGAATGATGCCATCGACATGGGTCTCGCTCACCAGCCCGCGCACCTGATCGCCGACGCGCGGATCGGCGACGTCGACCGGTTGGGCGAGGAGGCGGATGCCGCCCTCGTGGCACACATCCCAGCAGCCCTTCTGGATCTGGAACATGTAGTAGGGGCTGTGGTTGTCGTAGATCAGCGCGACCTGCCCCGACTTCGCGCCCGAAAGGATGCGCGCCGCGACCGAGGGGCGGTAGTCGAGTTCGGCCATCGCCTGCTCGACCCGCGCCTTGAGCTCGGCGCTGACATAGGGATGGCCGTTGAGCACGCGGCTCACCGTCTTGACCGCCACGCCCGCGCGGGCGGCGACATCCTTGATGTTGGCGCGGCTCATGCGGCGAGCTCCTCGAACAGCGGCGCGAAGGCGCTGCCCGTCCGGTAGAAGACGGGCGGCTGTCCGATCGGCGCGGCCACCTCGTGCCAGCCGGGAGCGAAGCCCTCGCCGCTCCACAGGTGCCGCCAATCGCCCTCCGGCAGATAGACCTTGCGCATCGCCGCCCCCGCTTCGATCACCGGTGCCACCATAATGTCCGCACCATAGAGATACTGGTCCTGGATCGTGAAGGTCTCGCGATCATCGGGGTAGTGCAGGAACAGCGCGCGCTGGGCGGGAAGGCCCGTCACCTGCGCCTCGGAGACGAGGTGGCGGACGTAGGGGGCCAGCGCCTCATGTACCCGGCTCCAGCGGACGAAGCCCTCGACCAGTGCGGGGGTGGAGTCGATCTGGAGATTGTCGTCCGGACGGTTGCCCTCGTGGGTGCGGAAGACAGGGCTGAAGGCGCCCAGCTCGTACCAGCGCAGGATCAGCTCCTCGGTCCGCACATTGCCGAACAGGCTGGTGTAGCCACCGACGTCGGAGTGGCTGAAGGCATTGCCGACAAGGCCGGACGACAGCGCGGCGGTGACCACCGTGCCGATGCCGTCATGGCGGCTGAAATCGACCGACTGGTCGCCCGCCCACAGCAACGGGCAATGGGCCTGCACCCCGGTGTGGCCCGCACGCATGAACCACAGCACCTCGCCCGTCTTGCCGCGCGAGGCGACCGCGCGCGCGTTGACCTCGGCCCAGCGTACCGGCCAGCGGTTGTGCTCCTGCATCGGGTCCCCGTCGTGGAGGCGCAGGTCAGTGGGCAGGTATTCGCCGAAATCCGCCATCCACCCGTCGAGCCCGAAATCGAGCATCCGCTTGCCGATCACCTCCTCGGCGAACCACTCGCAGGCGGCCGGGTTTGTGAAGTCGACCACGCCCGCGTCGAACTCGCCGAAGTCGACCAGATAGGGTTCGTCGGCGTCCCGCCGAAGCGCGAAATAGCCCTTGCCCGCAGCCTCAGGGTAGAGCGGGCCGTCGACCGCCAGATAGGGGTTCACATAGCCGAGGAAGCGGATGCCGCGTGACTTCAAGGCGGCGATGCGGGCGGGGAGGTCAGGGTAGCGCGCGGGGTTCCACTGCCAGTCCCAGAACAGCCGTCGCCCGAAGCTGGTCTCGCGGATGCCGACCCAGTCCTCGCACCACAGGCCCGATACCGCCGCGCCCGCATCGATCAGGGCCTCGAGCCGCTCGAAGGAGGCCTCGCCCTGCTTGAGGCCGACCACCGCGCCGCCCAGCGCCCAGTCGGGCAGGGCGTGGCGCGGGCCGAACCTTTCACCCAGTTGCCGGACGAGATCGGCGGGCGCGCCCTCGAACAGTTCTATGGCGACCTCGCCCGACCATACATGGACCCTGAGCTTACCGGGCTCGCGCGCATCGAGTTCGACATATTCCGCGTTGGCGAGGCTCAGCGCCCAGCCGCCCGAACACAGCACCGTTGGTTCGGGGTAGTTGGTGGTCCAGTAATCTCCGCCCGCGAAACTCCCGTCGGCGCTCGCCTGGTCGGTAAGCGGCGTGCCGGGTTCGCGGCCCACGCCGGGCTCGCTGGTCCAGATCGGGAAATTGCGGCCATTGAGGACGAGGTGGCTCATCTGCTCGCCCCCGCCCCACAGCACATCGCCCTCGGCAAGCGCGAAATCGAGCGTCATGCGGTCATGGCCCGACAACGCCTTCAGGTGAAGCCGCGCGCCATCCAGCCGCACCGCCACCTGCGCCGCGGAATCGGCGCTTTCGAGCAGCCAGCCGTCCGCGTCCGGGCGATTGCTCCGAATGAGTGGCGATGCTGCCACACTGGCGTCCGACAGGCGGAAATTACCGCGCACCATCGTCACGGTCGGATTGCCGGAAGCTACGGAAATGGCGAGACAATCCGGCGCATGGCGCAGGACCGTGCGGCCCGCGAGCCGCAAGCCCAATCCGCCGTCCGAAGGCACCAACTGCACCATTCCCACCCTGCATACCTATGCCGGCCTGTCCCTCGGCCGGTTCTGACACCGCTTGACAGATCAGGACAGAAAGCGCAACCCGACCGCCGAAAGATCGACCGCACGGGCGAGGATCTTTGCATCGCCGCCCGAAAGAATCGATCAGTTTGCAGGGGAGAAAATCGAATGCCCGCCACCACCCGTATCGCGCTCAAGACGCTTGCCCTCTCGGCCAGCACGCTCGCACTCGTCACCACCGCCCCGGCCTTCGCGCAGGTCGAGGAAATCGTCGTAACCGCCCAGAAGGTCGAGGAAAACGTCCAGGACGTGCCGATCGCGATCACCGCGGTTTCGGGCGACCGGCTGGATCAGGCGGTCGTCTTCAGCCTCGAGAACATCTCGACCGTCGTGCCCTCGGTGACCTTCCGCAAGGGCACCACCAGCGCCAACAGCGCGATCGTGATGCGCGGCGTGGGCACCATCAGCTTCTCGGTCGCCGCCGAGCCCAGCGTGTCCACCGTTGTCGACGGCGTGGTGCTGAGCCGCTCGGGCCAGGCCTTCATGGACCTCGTCGACATCCAGCGCCTCGAGGTGCTGCGCGGGCCGCAGGGCACCCTGTTCGGCCGCAACGCCTCGGCGGGCCTTGTCAACATCGTCTCGGAAGGCGGCACCGACGACTTCCAGGCCGAGGTCAATGCCGACTGGTTCGAGGGCGAGGAATACCGCCTTCGCGCCGCCCTGTCGGGTCCGATCGCCGAGAACCTGACCGCCCGCCTCACCGGCTTCTACGGCAGCTTCGACGGCAACATCACCAACATCAACGGCGGCACCAACCGCAAGGTCAACGGCTACGAACGCTACGGCGTGCGCGGCATCATGGACTATGACGACGGCGGCAACCGCGTCCGCCTGATCGCCGACTACTACAAGGCCGACGACGATTGCTGCGCCGACGTGACCGGCGCCAGCCGCGGCGCGCAGCAGGATGCCGAGCTGAACCTGCCCGGCGGCGTCGCCATCGGCGAGAAGCAGCGCTTCATCAACCACAACCTCGTCACCTCGACCGAGGACGAGCAGTGGAGCCTCACCGGCTCGGGCGATTTCGAGATCAGCGACACCCACACGCTGAGCGTGGTGCTGGGCTATCGCAACTGGTTCAACCGCGAGCTGCGCGAAGGCGACTTCCTGCCGCGTCCGCTGGTGGGCGTGGGCGAGCTGCATGACGATGGCGTGGTCAAGACCGAGCAGGTCTCGGCCGAAATCCGCATCGCCTCTGACCAGACCAAGCCGTTCTTCTACCAGGCCGGCGTCTTCGCCTGGCAGTCGGACAACTCGCAGGACTTCACCCGCCGCAACGTCACCTGCGCCAGCTCGACCCTGCCGGTCGATCCGCGCACCGGGGCGCGGCCGTGCAACCTCAACGACCGGGTGAACACGCTCTTCCCCTTCGCCACGTCGCGCAGCGACGTGCGTTCGGTGAACTACGCGATCTTCAGCCAGGCGACCTACCGCTTCACCGAGCAGCTCTCGCTGACCGGCGGCCTGCGCTACACCTGGGATGACCTCGAGTTCACCCACACCCGCGCGCCGGGCGCCAATGCCACGACCGGCCTGCCGGCGACCGGCCCGGGCGTGGTGGCGAACCCCGCCGGCGGCCTCGTCGCCAGCGGCGGCAACGGCACCAACACCAGCCGCGGCTCGACCACCAACGGCAACCTGTCGGGTCGTGCGGTGATCCAGTTCGAACCGACCGAGGACATCATGCTCTACGGTTCGTACACCCGCGGCTACAAGGGCCCGGCCTTCAACGTCTTCTTCAACCACACCGCGCCCAACAACGCGCGGCCGATCGACGAGGAGCTGTCCGACAGCTTCGAGATCGGGGCGAAGACGCAGTTCCTCGACAACCGCGTGCAGCTCAATGTGGCGGCCTTCACCGTCACCTATGACGGGTTCCAGGCCAACAACTTCATCGTCGTCAACGGTGCCACGGTCTCGAACCTGACCAACGCGGGCACGGTGAAGTCGGAAGGCTTTGAGGCCGACCTGCTCGTCGCGCCGATCGACGGGCTGAACCTGCGGGCGAGCGCGGCCTATGCCGATGCCCGCGTGAAGGAGTTCAACCCCAACCCGCTGACCAACGCGCCCGACGCGCGCAACGGCACCCGCCTGCCGCTCGCGCCGGAGTTCGTCTGGACCCTCGGCGGCGACTACACCACCGACCTCGGCGATGCGGCGCGGCTCTATCTCAACACCGATTTCCGCCACACCAGCAGCCAGTTCTCGGACCTCGGCAATGCCGGCCCGATCGACTCCTACGGCATCTGGAACGCCTCGGTCGGCGTGTCGGACCCGGAAGACAAGTATCGCCTGACCTTCCACGCCCGCAACATCGCCGATGTCGGCTATGTGCTGCTCAACGTGGAGAACGGGCGGCGCCTGCAGATCCCGCGCGACGCGGACCGCTATGTCGGCGTGAGCCTGCGCATCCGGACGCGCTGAGCCGCAACGGAAACGTGATGCAACAGGGGGCCGTCGGAGCGATCCGGCGGCCCGCTTTGTCTGGGGCGCTGCCCTTGCCCTGTCCTGCCGAGGAAGCCTAGGAACCCGTGATGGCCGCCGACCACGCCCACCCCCCTATCGCCCCCCGCCTGCGCTGGTCGCTTTTCACGGTGCTGTGCATCGCGGGGGTGTTCAACGCGATGGACCGCCCGATCATCGCCATTCTCAAGCCCGACATGATGGCCGATTTCGGCTGGACCGACAGTGACTTCGGCGATCTCGCCGCGGTGACGCAGTTCTCCGCCGCCTTCGCCTTTCTGTTCACGGGGTGGCTGGTCGACCGGCTGGGGGTCAACCGCTCGATGCAGGTCGGGGCCTCGGCATGGAGCCTTGCGGCGATGGCCCATGGCTGGGCGATGACGACCTGGCAGGTGGTCGCCGCAAGGGTCGGCCTCGGCGTGACCGAGGCGGTGCAGACCCCGCTGACAATCAAGACCGTCGCCGCGCTGTTCCCGCCCGACACCCGCAGCTTCGCCTTCGGGTTCGCGACCATGCTGGCCGGCGCGGGAACGATCGCCATGCCGTTCCTGATCCCGCTGCTGGCGACCGAGGTCGGCTGGCGCGGGGCGCTGGTGGCAGGCGGGATCGGCGGATTTCTGTCGCTCCTGGCCTGGATATGGCTCGCCCGCGGCGTGCAACAGCTGCGCAATGACCCGGCAACGGCAGAGCAACGACCCGGCGACGCCCCCGCACCTGACCGCTACGGCGCGATCCTCGCGAACCGCCAGACCTGGGGGATCGTCGTCGCCAAGGCCATTTCGGACATGACCTGGTGGTTCATCAATTTCTGGCTCGCCGATTACTACCGGAAGGAATTCGGCCTCTCGACGCTCGAACTGGCCGTGCCGCTGGCGATTGCCTTCGCGGGGTCGGGCCTCGGCGCCTTGCTGGCGGGCTGGGCTTCGACGAGGCTGCTCGAGCGCGGGGTCAGCCCCGACCGGGTGCGCAAGGGCGTGATGCTGGTGTCGGCCCTGATCGTCGCCCCGCTGCCGCTGGTCCTGCAGCTCGACAGCTTCTGGCCGGTGGCGGTGATGATCGGCCTGGTAATGGCCGGGCATCAGGGCTTCTCCCTGTCGATCTTCTCGACCATCACCGACGTGGTGCCGCAGGCCAAGGTCGGACGGGTGACGGCCTTCGGCGCCTTCATGGGCAACATGGGCGGGGTGGCGATCTCGCTGGTGACGGGCCGGGTGCTCGATGCCGGCCTCGGCTATGTCCCGCTGTTCGTCTTCGCCGCCGCCTCCTACCTGATCGCCCTGGCGTGGTTCCGGCTGCTGATCCCCGTGATCCGCCGTCCGGAGGAAGAGGAAGCCCGCGCCGATTTCGCCTGAGGCGGCCGCGGGCGCGGTTGCAATGGCGGGCCATGCGGGCTACGATATGACACCGCAAGACAGAAACGCCAACCCGAGGGATTTCACAAAGGCGATGGGCAGGACCGGACCGGCATGACGCGAGGGCCCCGCCCCGACTTCGAGACCTTCGCCGGCGACCTGTTCGGCGAGATGGTGCTCGCCGACAGCGCCGCCGCAGCCGCCGCCCGGTCCGAGCGCAAGCCGCTGTCGCGCTTCGTGCCCGGTCTCGCGATCTGCGCCATCGCCGGTGCCGCGGCAGCGTGGCTCAGCCAGAACTACGGCGTGCCGGTGATCCTTGCCGGCCTGCTTGTCGGCCTCGCGATGGGCTTCGCCGCCGGAGACCCGCGCACCCACGAGGGCCTCGATGCCGTCTCGCGCCACGGCCTCAGGGCCGGGATCGTGCTGCTCGGCTTCCAGGTCACGGCGATGCAGGTGATGGCGATGGGCCTCGTCCCCTTCGCCGGCCTTGCGCTGGTGATGCTGGCCGCGCTCCTCGCCGCGCTCGCCGCCGCGCGGGCGACGGGGCAGAGCCCGGCGATCGGCCTGCTCGGCGGGGGCGCGACCGCGATCTGCGGGGCCTCGGCCGCGCTGGCGCTCTATGGCGTGATCGGGCGCGAGCGGGTCGACCAGGCGCAGTTCACGCTGACGCTGGTGATCCTCGCCGCCGCATCGGCCATTGCGCTCGTCACCTATCCGCCGCTCGCCCGGATGCTCGCCTTCAGCGATGCGCAGGCCGGGTTCCTGACGGGCGCGGCGATCCATGACGTGGCGCAGGCGATCGGCGCAGGCTTTGCCGTCTCGGACTCGGCGGGTGCGCAGGCGACCGTGGTGAAGCTCACCCGCGTCGCCCTGCTCGCCCCGCTGGTGACTCTCGCCGCCCTGTGGATCGCCCGCGCCCAGCCCTTGCCCGCAGGCGTGGGCAAGGCCCGCGTGCCGATGCTGCCGGGCTTCATCCTCGCCTTCCTTGCGATGGTCGCGGTCAATTCGCTGGTCGCCCTGCCCGCCGATGTCGCCGGATGGGCGCTCACCGCCTCCAAGACGCTGCTGCTGCTCGCGGTCACCGCCACCGCCATGCGCACGCGGACCGAACTGCTGCTCGGCCTCGGCTGGCGGGCGGTGATGCCGGTGCTGGCGGCGACCGTCGCCAGCCTCGCGGCGGCGCTGGCCTTTGCGCGGTGGGCGATCTGATGGAACAGGTGTTCGACCTTGCGGTGATCGGCGGCGGCGTCAACGGCGCCGGGATCGCGCGCGATGCCTCCGGGCGCGGGGCGAAGGTGCTGCTGCTCGAGCGCGGGGATCTCGCCGAGGGCACCTCGTCCAACTCCACCAAGCTGATCCACGGCGGCCTGCGCTATCTCGAGCATTACGAATTCGCCCTAGTGCGCGAGGCCCTGAGCGAGCGCGAGGTGCTGTGGGGCATCGCCCCGCACATCATCTGGCCGCTGCGCTTCATCCTCCCCCACCGCCCCGGCCTGCGCCCGCGCTGGCTGGTGCGCATGGGGCTGTTCCTCTACGACCATCTGGGCGGCAGGAAGCTGCTTCCCGCGACCCAGAACGTAAACCTCGCGCGCCACCCCGCCGGCGCGCCGCTCAAGGGCGAATACACCCGCGCCTTCGCCTATTCAGACGGCTGGGTGGACGATGCCCGTCTCGTCATCCTCAACGCCCGCGACGCCGCAGACCGCGGCGCGACGGTGCGGACCCGCTGCGAGGTCACCGCACTCGCCCGCGAGGGCGAGGTGTGGCGGATCGAGGCTGGGGGCGAGGTCTTCCATGCCCGCGCCGTCGTCAATGCGGCAGGCCCGCGCGTGCTCGACCTGCTGGGCCGCGCTGGCGAGCCGACCACCCAGAAGATGCGCCTCGTGCGCGGCTCGCACATCGTGGTGCGGAAGCTGTTCGACCACGATTACGCCTATTTCTTCCAGCTGCCCGACGGGCGGATCTTCTTCGCCATCCCCTACGAGAGCGATTTCACCCTGATCGGCACCACCGATGTCGATCACAAGGCGGGGCTCGACGAGGTGAAGGCCAGCCCCGAGGAGATCGCCTATCTGTGCGAGGGCGCCTCGGAGTATTTCCGCACCCCCGTCACCCCCGATGACGTCGTGTGGACCTATTCGGGCGTGCGCCCGCTGGTCGATGACGGATCGGGCAAGCCCGAGGCGGCGACGCGCGGCTACCGCTTCGAAGTCGATGGCGGGGACGATGGCACTCCCGCCCTGCTCTCGGTGTTCGGCGGCAAGATCACCACCTATCGCCACCTCGCCGCCGAGGCGGTGGAGCGGCTTGCGCCCTTCCTGCCCGCGCTCGAGGGCGGCGACTGGACCGGCAGCGCCCCGCTCCCCGGCGGCGATTTCGGCATGACCGAGGCGGGCGCGAAGATGGCCGACCTGCGCCGGCGCTACCCCTTCCTCTCGCAAGCCGAGGCGCAGCGCCTGATCCGCCTCTACGGCACCCGCGCCGCCGCCTTCCTCGGCGATGCCGCCACCCGCGCCGATTGCGGCGAGGATTTCGGCCACGGCCTCACCGCTGCCGAGGTCGATCACCTGATGGCGCACGAATGGGCGCGCACCTGCGAGGACGTGCTCTGGCGCCGGACCAAGCTCGGCCTGCGCTTCATCCCCGAACAGACCGCGCGCCTCGCCGCCTACATCACCGAAAGGACACGCCAAGCATGACCCGAATTGTAGCCCTCGGCGGCACGGTCAATCCCGGCTCCTCGACCGAGCAGGCGCTGCGCCTCGCAGCGGCCATCGCCGCGGGCGAGGGGGCCGAGGTGACGGTGTTCGGCGGCGAGTATTGCGCCGGCCTGCCGCATTATCGTGGCCCCGGCCACACGGCGGAGATGGGCGCGGAACTCGTCGAGGCGGTGCGGCAGGCCGACGGGCTTCTCGTCGCCGCGCCCGGCTATCACGGCACGATCTCGGGCGTGGTCAAGAACGCGCTCGACTATCTGGAAGACCTCGCCCGCGACGAGCGGCCCTATCTCGATGGCCGTGCGGTGGGCCTCATCGCCACCGCCTTCGGGGATCAGGCGTCGATGTCGACCCTGCTCACCATGCGCGCGATCACCCATGCCCTGCGCGGCTGGCCCACGCCGATGGGCGCGACGATCCGCACCTATCAGGGCCTGTTCTCGCCCGACGGCGAATGCCTCGACGAACGCGCGCGCGGCCAGCTCGAACTGGTCGGCCGGCAGGTGGTGCTCGGCGCCAGGAGCTTCGCGGCCGGAAGGGACCTTGCGTGATGAGCGCGGCGCTCGACACGGCGCTGGCGGCGGTAGCGGCCGGGCGTCTGGTGGTGATCGCGGGTGACCGGCTGCGCGGCGGGGACATCGACCTGATGATCGCCGCAAGGCACGTCACCCCGCAGGCGATCAACTTCATGGCGACGCATGGCCGGGGCCTGATCTGCCTCGCGGTGACCCCGCAGCGTGCCGAACAGCTCGGCCTCAGCCTCGTGAACCCCGGCACCGCGCGCCAGACCGGGCGGCCCTTCGCCCGCTCGATCGAGGCCGCGCACGGGGTCTCGACCGGCATTTCCGCCGCCGACCGCGCGCACACGGTGCAGGTCGCGATCGCCGAGGGGGCGAGCAGCGCGGACATCCATTCGCCCGGGCACGTCTTCCCGCTGATCGCGCAGGCCGGCGGCGTGCTGGCACGGCCCGCGGCCTGCGAGGCCTCGATCGATCTCGCGCGGCTGGCGGGCGCAGGGGATGCGGCGGTGATCTGCTCGATCATGCGTGACGACGGCGAGATGGCGCGGCTCGACGACATCGGCGATCTGATTGCGGCGCATGACCTCGCGGTGGCCGAGATCGGCGATCTGATCGCAAGGCTGGAGAGGGCCGAGGCATGAGCGGGGAGCGGCTCACCCGCCGCGCGCTGATCGCGGGGGCAGGCACCACGGCGCTCGCGGCTCCGCTGCTGGCGCAGAAGGTGATCGACCTCGGCCTTCCCGGCGGCCCGGGCCTGCGCCCGCTCGACCCGCAGTTTCCCGGCAAGGGCGAGATGATCGTCCAGCGCATCCGCCCGCCCCTGCTCGAGGCGCCGATGGAGGTGTTCCGCAAGGGCGTCATCACCCCCAACGGCCGCCATTTCGTGCGCTGGAACTGGGACATGCCCGCCAGCGTGAAGGCCGCCGATCACCGCGTGGCGGTGGGCGGCGCGGTGAAAACGCCGGTGTCGCTCACGCTCGACGAGATCGCGGCTGCGGGCGAGCATGTCTCCGTCGTGGCGGTCAACCAGTGCGCGGGCAACGGCCGGGGCCTCTCCGAGCCGCGCGTCACCGGCACCCAATGGGGCAACGGCGCGATGGCCTGCGCGAAGTGGACCGGCGTGCGCCTCAAGGACGTGCTTGCCAGGGCGAGCGTGGCGGAGGGCGCAAAGCGGGTGCGCTTCGCCGGGCTCGACGTGCCGCTGACCGAAGGCGCGCCGCAGTTCATCAAGTCGATCCCGATGGACATCGCCATGCGCGACGACGTGCTGGTCGCCTGGGCCATGAACGACGAGCCCCTGCCGATCCTCCACGGCTTTCCCCTGCGGATCGTGGTGCCCGGGTGGTTCTCGACCTACTGGGTCAAGATGCTCGCCACCATCGAGGTGCTGACCGGCGAGGACGACAGCTACTACGTCGCCGAATCCTATCGCCTCCCCGCGCAGCCGGTGACCCCTGCGGACAAGGATTTCGCCACCATCCCCGTCACCACCATGCCGCCGCGCGCCTTCATCACCAGCCATGCCGACGGCGACACGGTCGCCAAGGGCGAGCCGCTGGTGCTGGAAGGGATCGCCTTCGGCGGCAATGCCGCGCTGGCCCGGGTCGATCTGGTCGGCAAGGGCTGGGAAGTGCCCTGCACGCTGGGGCCGGACGAGGGGCGCTATGCCTTCCGCCGGTGGAGCGTGACCTTGCCCAATGCGTCAGGAGACCTGACCGGAATCGGCGCCCGAGCCGCCGACACCGAAGGCGCGGTGCAGCCCGAGACCCTCGCCTGGAACCCCTCGGGCTATGCCCGCAACGTGATCGAACGCATCACCCTGAGGGCACAATGAGAGCCGCTGCCGCCGCCCTTGCGCTCCTCGCCCTCGCCGCCTGCGACAGCGCGCCGAAGGTCGCCTTCGCCGATGCGAGCATCACCCTGCCCGACGATCCGCTCGACCTGCCCGAAGGTCCGGGGCGCGATGCTGTGCTGGAAAACTGTGCCGCCTGCCACTCGCCCTCGACCATGCTCCAGCAGCCGAAGGTGAGCCGGGAGAAGTGGGAGTCGATCGTCGGCAAGATGCGCACCCTCTACAAGGCGCCGGTCGACGAGGCGGCGGTGCCTGCGATCGTCGATTACATGGTCCACGTCCAGGAAGCGCGGCCCGCGTCCTAGAGCGCGAAGGCCGCGCGGTAGCGGCTCGGCGACATGCCCCGCGCCCGCGCGAAGGCGGCGCTGAAATTGGCGTGGCGCGGAAAGCCGCAGGCAAGCGCGATGTCCTGCACCGACATCTCATGCGCCATCAGCAGCCGCTGCGCACGCAGCAGACGCCGTTCGCTGACATAGCGGTAGGGGCTGTAGCCCGTCGCCTTGCGGAACACCCGCGCGAAGTGGAACACCGAAAGCCCCGCGACATGGGCCAGCAGCTCGAGCGTCAGCGGCTCGGCGAGGTTCGCCTCGATGAAGTCAATCACCCGCTTCAGCCGCACCGGCGGGATGGTAATCCGCTCGCTCTCGGCAAGGAAACCGTTGGGGTCCAGACCCGACAGGATCAGCGCCATGCTCCGCATCGCCTGTTCCGCGACGAGATCGGCGACGAGGCCGGGCCGGAAGAGTTCGAGCTCGATCAGGCTGATCAGGCCGATCAGCGCGGCGTTGTCGCTGAACAGCAGCGGATCGATGTGGCTGCGCGCCCGATCCTCGACCAGCCCGCCGAGGAAGCCCTTGGGAAAGACGAGGTTAATGCTCTTCGCCGAAGAGCCGAACTCGATGTGCGAATCTGCCCCGTTGGGCACGAAACTGGCGCGCAGGTCGCGGTTGGGGGCGACGGTGTAGCGGTGCCCGGCCATGTTGCCATAGGCCGGCACGCCAGATCCGCGGGTCAGCAGCAGCAGGTCGTGATCGTCGGCCGGCCGATCGGCGCTGGTGGTGCGCGTGGGGCCGTAGTCGACGATGCGGTAGAGCACGATGTCGCGCGGGGCCGTCACCAGCGACAGGGCGGCGGGCACGTGGGCATAGGCGACGCAATCGATCGCCTGGTAGCCCGTGTGCGTGTGCTGCACCTGACCGATCCCGGCCATCCGGCCCTCCCTCCAACCTCGTGTCGCCCCCGATATTCTGGCCGAGTCCCTCGCAAGCGGCTTTCCAAATTCCCGCTTTCTGTAGCGTATGCTACATATTCTTCATGTCGTCAAAAGCGCTTGGAGAGGCCGATGAAGCTGGTGAGCCGGTCGGCCGCGCGCGTTGCGCCGACATTGATCCCGGCATCGAGCTGCCAGTCCCGGCCGAGCGCAAGGGTCATCCCGGTGTTGAGCGTGACCACATCGCCCGGCGCGCCTGCCTCGCCGAAGGCCCACACCACCTCGGCATAGCTGCCGAGCCGGTCCGTCCAGGCCCGCGCCAGCGAGGCCGAGACGAGGCCCGCCGCATCGAGCCCCCTGCCCTCCGCCTCGCCGGTGAATTCCACCGCCCCGTTGAGCCCGAGACCGAACCCGCCGCCGAGATCGATCGCGAGCGGCACGATCACCCCGAATCCGGTCTCAGCCGCGCCGATGCCGTTGGCGCTGTCCGTCGGCAGCGTGACATAGGGCAGCAGCGCCAGCGCGGTGGTGCCGCCGTCATTGCCCCACAGGTTGAGCTTGGCCCTGAGATCGACGCTCCCGACCCCGCGCGTGGCGGCGCCGCCCCCGCGCGGATGGAGGATGCCGTAGGGCTGCCAGACGATGCCGATCTCGAAATTGTCGGCAAGGCCGATGCGCAGGTTGCTCGTGCCGAACTCGTAGATGTCGGCAGCCGGCTCCCCGCCGGCGGCGCGGGTGCGGGTATGGCCGAAGAGCGTGGTTTCGAGCTGGAAGTGCTCGGCATCGACGGTGAACGGGCTTTCGGTGACGTCGGGTCGGTCGGTGGTGAGATCGCGCAGCCCTTCGTCCTCCACCGCGCTCCCGCTGCGGTCTTCCTGCACGCTGACCGGTGCATCCGCCGGTTCGGCAGCGGCAAGGTCAGGTGTGGCAAGCAGCATGGCGGCAAGCCCGGCCAGCGCCGGGAACGGGGGAGTTTGCGCACGCATCGCGCGGTCCTTTCCGGTGAACGCGCACCTCCCCCGCGGGCGGACAAGGGGCGCGCCGGGAAGGGGGCAAGTCCTTCCCGGCGCGAGGCTCGGGTCATGCCGGAGGGGGGATGATGCATGACCCGTGGGGACGACAAGGCCGTGTCCCGCCTCAGTTGATCCGGTAGACAACCGGACAATTGACGATGAAGCCGACCGCGCGGAAATCCCCGCCGTCGAGGCTCTTGAGATAGCCGCGATGGCTCATCTCGGCGGCCTGCAGCGCGCTGGTCATGCGGTAGCGGTAGCCCTTCTGGATCGCCTCCTCGGTCCACACCGCCGGGAACAGCCGCCACATCGGCGAATAGTCGAGGTTGATGGTCGGAATGCCGCCGAGGATGTTGAGCGGCCCGCCTTCGCCCGACAGCGCGCTGACGAGGCCCTGGCGGTGCGGGTTGTCCTTGCCGGTCGGCCCGTTGACAACCACCACGATCCGCTCCGCGCTCTCGCCGGGCGAGGCGTCTTCCAGCGCGAAGGGCAGGTCCTTCATCGCCGGGGTGAAGGTCGCGTTCTCGAGGCTCGCCACAAGCGGGTCGTTGGCCTCGGTCGAAAGGTAGAAGATCGGCTTGTCGAAGGTGAAGCCCAGGGTCAGCTTGATCGTGACCGTCCCGTCACGCGGGCAGATGCTCGCGACCTTGTCGTGGACCTTGCTGTAATCGACCTTGCCGCCGCACATCTGGTTGAGCTCCGCCTCGCTCGCCTGGCTGACGACGGGGGCGTTGTAGATGATCGATTTGGCCGAGTTCTCGACATAGACCAGCGGGGTGTAGTCGGCATCGCCCACCGATCCGGGCTGGAAGGCCTTGGGCGGGAAGGGCGCATTCGCCGGTCCGGGCGTGATGCTCAGCACCGGCTTGAAGTCGACGCTGCCGCTGGCGAAGCTGAAGGTCCCGTCCTGCTCGATCCGCGCGCGGCGCGTGGCCTTGCCGGTCAGCGCGAAGGCGAGCTTGGGCGAGTAGGCGAGGCCCTGCAGTTCGGCGATGTTGTCGTCGGTCGCATCGGTGAGGATGAACCACACGGGCGTCCCGTTCGGCAGCTTGCCGCGCCTGAGCGGCAGGGTGGCGGTGCCCTTCTCGAGGTCGATATGCGCCGACTTCATCAGCAGCACCGGCCCGAGCAGCTTCTCGTCCACTTCGGAAGGAGAGGGCTGGGCGACGATCGTCTTGAGGTCGCCCGCGATCGAGGCGGGCGCCTCGCGGATTTCGTCCAGCGGCTTTCCTTCCTTGCCGCGCACGACGACATCGGCATGGCCGACCGACGGCAGGGCAAGGGCCAGCACTGCCCCCGCCGCCACCAAAGCGTTTCTGAACTTGCGCATCACTTGCTCCTTGTGGTCCGGCAGGAAGGGGCGCCTGCCGATCGCCGCAAGGCCTTGATGCGCCCCGCGCCATCGCCCTTCTTTCGCAACCCCACGCGTTTTTCGGTTTCTCGCTGTCACGGGCGATTGACATCCCCCGACGTCCGCCGCACGGATCGGTCCTGCGCAAGATTTCGAAAGCCGCCCGACCGGCGCAGGGGTAGGAACACCGCCGAAAGGTATCCCCGGACATGCCCTGGCTGAGGTGGATCGAGTGGTTTTCGGGTCGTCCCAAGGGGCTGCTCGCGCCGAACATGGCGATCACGCTCGTCACCTTGCGGATCGCTCCTGCCGCCGTCAGCGACGAGGTCAGCTTCTACCGCAGCGCAGAATACCAGGCGCTGCTCGACTGGGCGCGCATGGGCCGCTTCATCCTCGCCCTTGCCAGCACCGACCGGGACGAACTCACCCTGCTCTGCGTGCAGAGCCCCGATGAGATGCGCGCCGCCATTGCCGAGCTGCCGCTGGTCGCCGCCGGTCTCGCCACGGTCGATATCCGTCCGGCCATGTCGCTGAGGATGGACGAGGACGACTACGAGGTCCTGCAATAAAGGCCGCCATTTCAGCCTCTGCAGCTAACCTTCTCACGCCTTCGGGACGGTTTCGATATCTTGCGCTTTTGTCGTCACAGGTCCCCGCTCGCCTGTTCAACTATCATCTGCGCACGTAATATTCGGGCGTCAATCGGTCCGTACACTTCGCGGAAATGACCGGGAAGGGGCCGATGCTGGGAGGCACGACGATGGCACTGCCCGAAGACCCGCGCTTTCATGTCGCCGCACCGGATCACAGTCCGGCTTTCCTGCGCAGCATCCACTGGTCGGCCGCGCCCGATGTCACGCTGTTCGATACCGGGGCGCTGCCGATGGTGGCCATGCGTCACTACCGCACCCTCACCAGCGGCACGGTCGAGCTGATCGCCGATTGCCCTGCCGAGGACGACTGGGACGCGCTGATCGTCAATCGCGGCGGATCGGGCCGGTTCGGCATCGACTTCTGCGGCACGCACCGGGAAATGGCAGTGCACCGGGACCTGTGCTGCTTCCTGCCCGCAGGAGCCGACAGCCGGCTGCTGTTCGACCACGAGGCTGGCTCTTTCGTGCTGTACCTGCGGCCCGGTGTGATCGCCGCCTTGCTGGAAAGCGAGGGCAAGGGCACCGATTCCCTCGCGCCGATTGTGGGCAGGCACCTGCCGCGGGTGGCGCATCTGATGGGCCTGATCGAGGGCGAGCTGCGCCGCCCGAGCCTCGGCTCGCGGCTGATGATCGACGGGCTGCTGCGCGCCATCGCCGGTCTGCTGGTGACGAGCGACGGGCGCCCCGCGACTGCCCCGAACGAGCGCATCTACCTCTCCCCGCCCAAGCTTAAGCGAGTGATCGACTGCATCGAGGCGAACCTGCACGAGAGCATCGGGCTCGACGACCTGGCGCGCGCGGCAGGGCTTTCGGCGAACCATTTCCTGAGGGTGTTCAAGCTGGCGACCGGCGAGACGCCCTACCACTTCCTGCGCGCACGGCGGCTGGAGCGGGCGCGGCAGCTGCTTGCAGACAATGCCATGCCGCTGGCCGAACTGGCGCTGGAATGCGGCTTTGCCAACCAGGCCCATTTCACCGCCGCCTTCAGCCGCGAGGTCGGCATTCCGCCCGGCCGCTACCGCCGCACGGTGCGCGCCTGAGGGCCCGCCACAAGCCCCGCGCACGATGCCGCGCATTCTGCAAAAAAGCCTCGGCTTCCTGACAAGAAGCACCCCTTCGCAAGGCGCATGGAGAGCTCCCGTCCCCTGACGAAGGAGCCACGATCATGTCCCGCACTTCCCTCCGCCTCGCTCTCCTGATCACAGCCGGCCTCGCGGCAGCGCCGGTGTCTGCCGCAGAGGGCGAGACCGCCGATCCCGGCACGCAAACGCCCGGCGAGGCCATCGTGCTGACCACCGCAAGCGCCGTCGCCGCCGCGCAGGATACGCCCGGCGACGGGGGCTGGACCCCGCTCGGCACCGAGCCTTTCGGCACCGAGCTGTTCTCCGGCTGGGTTCCCGTTCCCAACGGGGAAAGCGGAGCGCCCCGGCAGGGCTGGCTCGGCACCGCCGACGGTTTCTTCACCCGCGAGGTGCACCTCGCCTACACCTATGTCGACGCGCCGGGCGACGATCTGCACCAGGGCCTCGCCCGCTTTCACCTGCCCCTCTCGCGCCGGCTTTGGGCGGGCCTAGAGGTGCCGTTCTACCAGGACCGGGGCGGCGCGTCGGACTTCGGCGATGTCACGCTCAACACCCAGCTGATGCTGGTCGAGACCCGCAACGTCTCGCTCAACGCCGGGGTGGGCTGGCGCCTGCCGACCGGCTCGGCAAGCTTCGGGAACGAGGTCTTCGCCGCGCAGCCGCAATTGAACCTGTTCACCGACGTGGGCGGCGGGTTCTCCTTGCGCGGGCGCGTCGCCTACGACTTCCCCGACAGCGGCGCGCCGGAGAGCTTCATCCTCAACGCCGCGATCGGCCAGACCTTCACCGATCACGACCGCGCACCGCTCGGCGACCTGACGTGGTATGTCGCTGGCACCTGGCGCGAGTTCCAGGGCGGGCCGAGCTTCGTGTCGGTGACCCCCGGGGTGCGCACCCATCTGGGCGGCAACCTGTTCCTGCTGGCGGGGATCGAGATTCCGCTCGCCAACACCTCGTCCTTCTTCCGCGAAGGCTTCACGGTGCAGCTGGTGCAGGGCTTCTAGGCCCGGCCGTTTTCCCTCAGCGCATGATCTTGCGATAGGCGCTGGGGGAAATCCCCGTCAGCTGGCGGAACCGGCTGGCGAATTGCGGGTGCGAGGCGAAGCCTGCCGCGTCCCCGACGGCGTGGACCGGCAGGCGCGCCTCGTCGAGCAGCCGGCAGGCGAGCGCGATCCGCGCGCGCAGGATGTAGGCATAGGGCGGAAGGCCCGTCGCCGCGCGGAAACCGCGGGCGAAGTGGAAGCGGCTGTATCCGGCCAGCCCTGCAAGGTCGTCGAGCGCGATCGGGGCGCTGAGATTGGCGGCGATATAGTCCCTCACCCGCGCGACGCTGGTGGGCGAGATGATGATCCGGTTGTCCTTCGCGCCGGCCACGGCCTGCCGCTCGAACAGGCGGTGAAGCGCCGCCTCGAGCTGCCATTCCTGTTCCATCAGGGAAAGGTCGTCGCGCTCCGAGGCGCGCACCAGCGCGGTCAGCAGGCGGCTGAGAAGCGGGTCGAACGCGCCGAAGGCCTCGTGCAGCCCGACTTTCGCGGGATCGATATCGAACTGTTCGCCGATCACGCGCGCGAAATAGCCCGGTTCGAGATAGATGTGCCCGAAAGCCACCGGCCCTTCGGTCAGCCAGTTGTAGGACGAGCCCGCCTCGATCGTGGAGAGCGCACGGTCCTCGACCTCGCGCACCACGGTCTCGGTGCGGCGGCGGCGGGTGATGCGCTTGGCGCCGCCCATGTGGAGGACGATGTAGTGATGGTCGAGCGGCGGCTGCACCATGCGCCGCGCGCTCCTTTCCCAGCGCTGCACGATCGCCCCGCCGATCTGGCGCGGCGCGCTCGAGATGCTGCGGCCCGACCGTTCCCAATCGCGCCAGGCGAGAGGGTGCAGCGTGCCGGCGGCAGTCGCGGCGTGGGGGTCGGAGGGGGCCATGTCCTGCGTCTTAGACAACAAGCCGCCCCGCTTGTCCATGACCGGACAGGTTGTTGCACGTAAATCGTTGCAAAGAGGGCACTTGTCCCGGTCGAGAGGGTATCCGGCAGGGCCTAGCCCCGGTCCGCATCGCCCCTCCCCGCGATGGGAAGTTCAAGTACGAAGCGCGCGCCTGTCTCTCCCGCCCCGCCAGCCTCGTCGAGCCGCAACGCGCCGCCTGCCGCCGCGACCAGCGACAGGACGATCGGCAGGCCCAGCCCGCTCCCCCCGCTCGCGCGGCGGGTGGTGAAGAACGGCTCGAAGATCCGAGCCCGGTCGGCCGCGGCGATGCCCGGGCCGTTGTCCTCGGCGGCGATCCGCAGCAGCCCCGCCCTCGCCTCCGGCCGCGCCGTAAAGGTGATCCGCCCCGCCCCGGCGGCCCGCGCATTGTCGATCAGCGCCCCGGCGATGGCATCGAGCGAGGCCTCGGGCAGCGCCAGCGGCGGGCAGTCGTCGGGCAGATCGGCCAACACATCGAAACTGGGCGCGCAGGCATCGGCGCGGCGGCGCAGCACCGCGGCGAGATCGGCGCGAGCCGCCGGGTCCGCCCCGGCAAGGTCGGCGCGCGCCAGTTCCAGCAGCCGCGCCGTCAGCATCGACAGGCGCGCCGCATCGGCATCGGCATTGGCGAGGAAGCGCCGGCGCTCCTCCGGCGCCATGCTAGCCCCGTGATCGCCGAGAATCTCCAGCGTGCCCCTGATGCCCGACAGCGGGGTCTTGAACTCGTGGCTCACCGCATGGGCGAAATCTCTGAGATAGCGCGAGCGCCGCTCGATCGCCTCGGCCATGCGCGCGAAATCGGCATAGAGATCCTGGATCTCGGCGGCAGCGGTCGGCGGCGGGTCGGGAATGTCCTCCTGACGGCCCGATGCCAGCGCACGGCTCGCCCGGGCGAGCGCCTCGACCGGCCGGACGATCCCGCGCGACAGCACGCCCGAAAGCACCACCAGCATCCCGAAGATCACCGCCACCCCGAAGGCGATCTTGCCGCGGTCGGCATTGAGCCCCTTCACCAGCGCGCGGGCGGGACGTGCGAGCAGCAGCACGCCGACCACCCTGCCCTCGACGACGATCGGCCGGGCGTGATGCACCCTGAGACCCGCGGCGCGGCTCAGCCATTCGAGATCGAACCCCGCACGATAGGCGGCGTTGCGGCGCAGCACGGTGCGCGGGGTGCCCGACAGCGCGGCGCGCACCTCGGGCAGCATGGCAAGGCTCCTGCCCTGCCCCGCCACCCGGCTCTCGCGCGCGATCAGCCCCTGCCGGTCGAGCATCACGATCGAGGACAGCGTCACCTGCTGCGTGCGCGCCGCCACCGCCGCCATCGCGCGCGCGGCGGCCACGGCGGCGGGATCGGGCGGCATGGAAATCGGCCAGGGGCGGCGGCGCTCCTCGAAGATCGGAGTGCTGCTCAGGTCGATGGTGGGCAGTTCGGGGTGCACATCGCGCGGATCGGGCAGGGGCCCGGCCTCCGCCCCCGGCCAGCCCGCCGCCGCGGCCGCCGCCAGCGCCGCGCCTTGCGCGACCAGTTCGGCCTCGGTCTGGCGCACCAGCGTGTTCTCGTAGACCCGCAGGAACATCGCCGCGAAGCCCGGCAGGGCGGCGACGGTGAAAAGCGTCGCGAACAGGATGGTGCGCAGCGGCAGGCGCGGCCAGCGCGCCTTGATCCAGTCCTTCGCGGCCCTGATCATGCCGTGCAGGGGCCGAGCGCGTAGCCGATGCCGGCGCGGGTCTCGATCAGGGTCTCGGCCCCGACCGCGGCGAACTTGGCGCGCAGGTTGCGGATGTGGCTGTCGATGGTGCGGTCGGTGACGGCAAAGCCCGGGCCGTGCAGCCGGTCGATGATCTCGTCGCGGGTGAAGACCCTGCCCGGCCGGGCGGCGAGGACGCGCAGCATCGAGAACTCGGTCACGGTGAGCGGCACCTCACGGCCCTGCCAGTGCGCGCGCCAGCTTTCGGGATCGAGGCTGAGGCAGCCGTGGACGATCACCGCGCCGTCGGGCGCGGCAGCGGGCGCGGGCACGCCAGCACCACCGGCGGCGCGGCGCAGGATCGCCTGGGTGCGCGCCACCACCTCGCGCGGGGAGAAGGGCTTCACCACGTAGTCGTCGCCGCCCAGCTCGATCCCCAGCACCCGGTCGATCTCGTCGTCGCGCGAGGACAGGAACAGGATCGGCACGGCGCTCGTCGCGCGCACCCGGCGGCACACCTCGAGCCCGTCCATGCGCGGCATGTTGATGTCGAGGATGACGAGATCGGGCGCCTCGGCGGCGATGCGGGCGACCGCCTCCTCGCCGTCCTCCGCCTCGATCGCCGCGAGCCCCGCCTTGCCGAGCGCGAAGACCAGCAGCTGGCGGATGTGGGGATCGTCGTCGACGACAAGGATGGTGCGCTCCATGCTGTCCAAGATCACGGGTTTTCCTGCGGCGTCAATGCGGGAGATGCGGTGAAGGGCCGGGGCAGGATCTCGCCGCCGCAGCCGCGCGAATAGGGCGCCGGGGCGGGCACGCGGGTGTCGCCCGCAAGCAGCGCCTCGGCCCGGGCGAGCCGCCCTGCCCCGCGCAGCGTCCACTCCTGCCAGTCGGCCTGACGCTGCTCGAGGTTCGCGCGGGCCTGATGCGCGAGATACAGCGCCCTGTCCTGCATGGCCGGGGGAACCGGCGCCCGGCTGAGCTCGATCAGCGGGATGAGCGCGGCCCCGTCGAGTTGGTCGAGATAGCACATGTCGAGCTTGGCCGGATCGCGGAGGTTGTCCACGTTCCAGCGCGCCGCCACCGCGCCGAGATCGACGGCGGCAGCGAGCGTCAGCGCGATTCCGGCGGCGATCGCATTGGCGTTGATCAGCCAGGCGAGGCTCTTGCCCGTCAGGAAGCGCCAGCACACCAGCATCAGCCCGCTCGCCACCAGCACCATCCAGCCGAGCGCCGCGATGCGCCACTCGGTCAGCGAATAGGCGGCGATGTAGTCGGCAAGGCGCAGCATGCTCGAGGCGACCAGCAGCACGTTCTGCGCCACCCATGCGAGCACCAGCCGGCGCACCCCCACGTGGCGCGCCAGCACGCCGCCCGGGCGCAGCGCGACCAGCACGAACAGGCCGGCCAGGAGCGCGGTGGCGATCAGGGTATAGGCGCCCTGATGGGCATATTCCGCCAGCGTCACGCCCTCGGGCAGCGGCGCGCCGCTCCACAGGAAGGCGATGTCGAGCGCGTTCTGGAGCGCGAAGACCGCGTTGAAGACGCCGAGCGTGATCGACGCCATCATGACCGGCGGATCGGGCAGGCGGCGCGCCAGCGCCCACTCGCCCCCCGCCAGCCGCAGCGCGCGCGGGCGCAGGGTCGGCCAGGTGAAGCCGAGGATCACGACCATCAGGATGGCGTGGAGGATCAGCGTCGTCATGTCGGGCAGGCGGAAGGCGCCGAGCGCCTGCCCCAGCACCGGGTTGGCGCTGGCGAAGAGAGAAAGGAACAGCGCCCCGCCCACCAGCGGCAGGACGAGGTTCATCAGCACCAGCGCCGCCGCCGACGTGCCGCTGCGTCCGGGCAGGCTGGCGAGCCGCCAGAGATCGCCCGCGACCCCGAGGGGCGCGCGCAGGCCGAGGAAGCCGAGGCGCACCGTCCACAGCAGCGCATTGTCGAAGACATGGCGCACCAGCAGCGCCGCGCTGCCGATCGCGGCAAGGAACAGCATCATCGGCAGCGGCCAGGGCTCGATCACGCAAATCGCCGCGAACAGGCCTGCGCAGCCGATCGCGATCCACCCGCCCCTCGCGCGGCGCACCGCCGGGCGGGCGAGCACCATGACGGCGAGCCACAGCAAGCCGAAAGCGCCGATGATCGACCCGCCCTCGAAGCCGTAGAGCATCGCGTCACCCGCAGCGACGAGAACGGCGGCGGCGGCGAGCTTGGCGAGGAAGCTGAAGCGCGGCGAGGCAGGCTGTGTGACGGACGGCATGGGCTCTCCTGTGCAGGGTTGTCGCCGTCGCTCTGGCAGGCCCGTATGCGCGTCCGATGGCGGCCGCGGTGGAGATGCCGCGCGTTTCGTTTGCAGAACCCGTGCAGACGCGGCGCCACTCCCGGCAATTTCGCGAAAGCGGTTGCCTTAGCGGCGCGTGTAACCCAAGGCGCGCCGCCCGCGAATGGCGGACTGACGGGGCGCACCGGGGAACGGGGCAGGGGGTTGAGAATGAAGGCCGGACAGTTTCGCGCGGGCCTCGCGGGCGCCGCTCTGGCGGCTGCCAGCGTGATCGGCGCGCCCGCCGCCATGGCGCAGCAGGCGGGGATCGAGGTGACGGTGGTCGATGCCGCGGGCGCGCCCGTCGCCGGGGCCGAGGTGGTGATCGCCAACCCCGCGATCGGCTTCACCCGCACGCTCGCCACCGATGCGCGGGGCGCAGTTCGGCTTGACGGGGTGACGACCGCAGGCGAATACCGGGTTTCGGTCGCAGAGGCCGCAGGCTACGAGCCGCTCGCCGCGCAGGCCATCGACCTGCGCGCCAACTTCACTCGCAGCGTGATCCTCCAGCTGAAGCCCGTGGGCGATGCCGGCATCGTGGTCACCGCCGCGCGCGCGATCACCGGGCTCAACACCGCCAATGCCGAGATTTCCGCCTCGCTCGGCCGCGAGCAGCTGGTCGCCCTGCCGATCGAAGGCCGCGACGTGCTGGGCGCGCTGATCCGCCTGCCCAATGTCGTCCCCTCCACCGGGTTCTTCCCCGAGGCGCCCTCGATCTCCATCAACGGCTCGAACGGGCTCGACACCAACTACCTGATCGACGGGCTCGACAACAACGAGAACTTCCTCGGCGGGATCAAGTTTCCCGTGCCGCTGGGCTTCACCCGCGAGGTGACGGTGCTGGCGAACAGCTACTCGGCCGCCTACGGACGGACCGCCAATGGTATAGTTAATTTTACCACCCCCTCGGGCAGCAACGACTTTACGGGTGAGGCCTATACGCTGGTAAGGCCCGGCAGGCCGCTTGATTCCCCCTCTCCCTTCCCGCGCCGCGACCTGTCGGGCAACCCCGT